>ERZ780012.349-NODE-349-length-18277-cov-2.57409_pt1 | contig 18277 bp, 15 predicted proteins | sample MGYA00511869_ERZ780012 | MGnify/ENA primary metagenome ERZ780012 (study PRJEB29588, sample SAMEA2161608) | human gut metagenome | biome: human gut; feature: human-associated habitat; material: faeces | place: Denmark | collected 2008/2010 ... | reverse complement strand
CATTCCGAAGTTCGCAGCTGTCATTTCCACGATGCCATCAGCGATTATCGGCGGTGTATCCTTCATGCTATATGGTATGATTTCAGCCATCGGTGTGCGGAATGTCGTTGAGAATAAGGTAGATCTGACACGTTCTAGAAACCTGATTATTGCTGGTGTGATCTTCGTCTGTGGACTTGGTTTCTCAAAAGGTATCACATTTACAATCGGGGAGACATCTATCACACTGACAGCACTTGCTATCGCAGCCATTGCAGGCATCCTGTTAAATGCGATTCTGCCTGGAAATGATTACCAGTTTGGTGTAAATCCGGATGGTGACCAGAGCCGTGGTGTCTTTGTGAAGTCTAAGGAATAATAGGATATAAAAAGCCAAAAGTCAGAATTGCGGAAGTTGCGTAGCAACGGAGCAATTCGTATATCAAGTAAGATATTCAATAAGAAAAAGGAGATTACAAAATGGATTTTAAGAATGAGAAAAACATTACGATTTTTGAGCATCCGTTGATTCAGCATAAGATTTCGATTCTGCGTGACAAGAATACGGGAACCAATGAGTTCCGGAAGCTCGTAGAGGAGATTGCGATGCTTGAAGGATTTGAAGCACTTGGTGACCTGCCATTGCAGGATGTGGAGATTGAGACTCCAATCGAGAAATGTATGACTCCGATGATTTCCGGACGTAAGCTCGCTATCGTTCCGATACTTCGTGCTGGACTTGGCATGGTGCCGGGCGTGCTTGCCCTCGTACCATCTGCAAAGGTTGGACACATCGGTATGTACCGGGATGAGGAGACGCGCATTCCACATGAGTATTACTGCAAGCTTCCGAATCCGATTGATGAGAGAATCATTGTCGTAACCGATCCGATGCTTGCCACCGGTGGCTCTGCCGTGGATGCGATTACACAGATTAAGGAACATGGTGGGAAGAAGATTAAGTTCATGTGTATCATTGCAGCACCGGAAGGTGTACAAAAGCTGCATGAGGCACATCCGGATGTGCAGATCTATGTGGGTCATCTGGATCGCGAGTTGAATGAGAATGCCTACATCTGTCCTGGACTTGGCGATGCGGGCGACCGTATCTTCGGTACAAAATAACGGAAAAACTGACTATAAGGTCATATAAGGTCAGATATGTAAAAATAATTAAAAACAGTTCAAACTGACATTGCTAAAAGCATAGAGACTGGGTATTTCAATATATCCAGTTTCTGTGCTTTAATTATATCCATAGTTTTCTTGTATGTACAATCTCAGATGTATATCTGCAAGAATATTAGAAAATTATGAAATAAAAGAACAATCAGGAGGAACAATGATGAGCGAGAACAGATATGAATTGAATAAGAACCTTGCACAGATGTTAACCTTGCACAGATGTTAAAGGGTGGCGTGATCATGGACGTTACAACACCGGAGCAGGCAAGAATTGCACAGGAGGCAGGTGCGTGTGCAGTTATGGCATTGGAGAGAATTCCGGCAGATATCCGTGCAGCCGGAGGTGTATCCCGTATGAGCGATCCGAAGATGATCAAGGGAATTCAGGAAGCCGTTACAATTCCGGTTATGGCAAAATGTCGTATCGGACATTTCGTAGAGGCGCAGATCCTCGAAGCAATCGAGATTGACTATATCGATGAGAGTGAAGTTTTATCACCGGCCGATGATATTTACCATATTGACAAGACGAAGTTTAAGGTACCGTTTGTCTGTGGTGCACGTGATCTTGGCGAGGCACTTCGTCGTATCGAGGAAGGTGCATCTATGATCCGTACAAAGGGTGAGCCGGGAACCGGTGATGTTGTACAGGCAGTTCGTCATATGCGTGCGATGAACTCTGAGATCCGTCGTATTGTAGGTATGGCAGAGGATGAAATCTACGAAGCAGCAAAGCAGCTTCAGGTACCGGTTGAGCTTGTGCGTTACGTCCATGAGAACGGTAAGCTTCCGGTTGTAAACTTCGCAGCCGGCGGTGTTGCAACACCGGCAGATGCAGCACTTATGATGCAGCTTGGAGCAGAAGGTGTATTCGTTGGATCCGGTATCTTCAAGTCCGGAAATCCTGCAAAGCGTGCAGCCGCAATTGTTAAGGCTGTTACAAACTATCAGGATGCAAAGCTGATTGCAGAGCTCTCAGAAGATCTTGGCGAGGCTATGGTTGGAATCAATGAGTCCGAGATCGAGATTCTTATGGCAGAAAGAGGAAAGTAAGATGAAGATAGGAATATTGGCATTGCAGGGTGCATTTGCAGAGCATGAAGCATCCCTGGATAAATTACATATTCCACACTTCGAGATCCGTCAGGCAGATGACCTGCAGGATGATATGGATGGATTAATCATTCCGGGCGGTGAAAGTACAGTTATGGGAAAGCTTCTGAAGGAGCTTTCCCTGTATGAGCCACTCAAGGCGAAGATCGAAGCAGGTCTGCCGGTATTCGGTACCTGCGCCGGCTTGCTTCTTCTGGCAAAGGATATTGACGGAGAAGATGCACTTGGCTTCCGGACGATGAACATCGTAGCGCGCAGAAATGCTTACGGTAGACAGCTTGGCAGCTTCTTCGCAGAAGAAGAGTTCAAGGGAATCGGAACCGTCGGCATGACATTTATCCGTGCTCCGTATATTGAGAGCGTTGGTGATGGTGTCGATGTCTTGGCGACATGCGACGGCAAGATCGTAGCTGCCCGTCAGGGAAAACAGCTCGTGACAGCATTCCACCCGGAACTGACCGAAGAAGTAAAGATTCATCAATATTTTGTGGATATGATTTCGGAAAACTAAGCAAAACCACGAAAGAACCCTTTTTTCAAGGGTTCTTTTTTAATGCCATTTCTCTGATTGTATTTGCCCCTCACATCTAGTATAATTAAGTGATTTTGGATAAAAATCGGATTAAATATTATACAAGGGGGCAAATATGAGCAAAAGAGAAGACATTAAAAAAGTTCTGATTATCGGTTCCGGTCCAATCATCATCGGTCAGGCATGTGAGTTTGACTATTCCGGCACGCAGGCATGTAAAGCTTTAAGACAGCTCGGCTATGAGATCATTCTGGTGAATTCCAATCCTGCAACCATTATGACAGATCCTGGTATTGCGGATGTGACATATATTGAGCCATTGAATGTGACAAGATTGGAGCAGATTATTGCCAAGGAACGTCCAGATGCGATATTACCGAACCTCGGTGGTCAGTCGGGTCTTAATTTGTGTTCCGAGCTTGCAGCTGCAGGCATACTTGACAAATATAACGTGAAAGTCATCGGCGTTCAGGTAGATGCGATCGAACGTGGTGAGGACCGAATTGAATTTAAGAAAACTATGAACAAACTGGGAATCGAGATGGCGCGCAGTGAAGTTGCCTATTCTGTAGAAGAAGCACTTGCGATTGCAGATAAGCTTGGTTACCCAGTTGTTTTGCGTCCGGCCTATACAATGGGCGGTGCCGGTGGCGGACTTGTCTACAATGTAGAAGAGTTGAAGACCGTCTGTGCAAGAGGTCTGCAGGCAAGTCTGGTAGGACAGGTACTCGTTGAGGAGTCAATCCTTGGCTGGGAAGAGCTGGAGCTTGAGGTTGTCCGTGATGCAAAGGGTAACATGATTACTGTCTGCTTCATTGAGAACATTGATCCACTCGGCGTACACACGGGAGATTCCTTCTGTTCTGCACCAATGCTTACAATCTCTGAGGAATGTCAGAAGCGTTTGCAGGAGCAGGCATATAAGATTGTAGACGAAGTACAGGTGATCGGTGGAACAAACGTACAGTTTGCACATGATCCGGTGACAGATCGAATCATTGTAATCGAGATCAACCCTAGAACTTCCCGTTCTTCTGCACTTGCTTCCAAAGCGACAGGATTCCCAATCGCGCTTGTATCAGCGATGCTTGCAGCCGGACTTACATTGGATGAGATTCCTTGCGGCGTGCATGGAACCCTCGACAAATATGTTCCGGGCGGCGATTATGTCGTAATCAAGTTTGCCAGATGGGCATTTGAGAAGTTCAAGGATGCGCAGGACAAGCTTGGTACACAGATGCGTGCTGTTGGTGAAGTTATGAGTATCGGTAAGACTTATAAGGAAGCATTCCAGAAGGCAATCCGAAGCTTGGAGATCGGTCGTTACGGACTTGGCTTTGCGAAGGATTTCCATGATAAGACAAAGGATGAGCTGCTTGCAATGCTGGTAGAGCCAACCAGTGAGAGACAGTTTATCATGTATGAGGCACTTCGTAAGGGCGCGACAGTTGAGGAGTTATACAACCTGACGAAGATCAAGCATTACTTCATTGAGCAGATGAAGGAGCTTGTAGAAGAGGAAGAAGCACTGCTTGCAAAGAAGGGTGAGACACTCGACAAGGATACAATGGAGCAGGCGAAGAAGGATGGTTTCTCAGACCGTTACTTAAGCAAGCTGCTTGAAGTTCCAGAGGACGATATCCGCAATACCCGCCTTGGCTACGGCATTACCGAGAGCTGGGAGCCGGTACATGTAAGTGGAACTGAAGACCGTTCTTATTACTATTCAACTTATAATGCACCAGACCACACAACAATTACGAACAACAAGAAGATCATGATCCTTGGCGGTGGTCCAAACCGTATCGGTCAGGGTATCGAGTTTGACTATTGTTGTGTACATGCAGCCCTTGCATTAAAGGAGCTTGGATTTGAGACAATCATCGTAAACTGTAACCCGGAGACGGTTTCGACAGATTACGATACATCTGATAAATTGTATTTTGAGCCATTGACACTCGAAGATGTACTTTCGATCTACGAGAAGGAGCAGCCGGTGGGCGTCATTGCACAGTTCGGTGGACAGACACCGCTGAATCTGGCAGCAGACTTGAAGAAGAACGGCGTGCGTATCCTTGGTACATCCCCAGAAGTTATCGATATGGCAGAGGATCGTGATCTCTTCCGTGCAATGATGGAGAAGCTTGACATCCCGATGCCAGAAGCTGGCATGGCAACGAATGTTGAGGAAGCACTTGCTGTTGCTGAGAAGATCGGTTATCCGGTTATGGTTCGTCCATCTTATGTCCTTGGCGGACGTGGTATGGAGGTTGTCAGCGAGCCGGAACAGCGAGCCGGAATCTCTGAAGAAATATATGGCAGCCGCTGTTGGTGTGACACCGGACCGTCCAATCCTGATCGACCGTTTCCTGCGCCATGCAACTGAGTGTGAGGCAGATGCGATCGCAGATGGCAAGCATGCATTTGTACCAGCTGTTATGGAGCATATCGAGCTTGCAGGTGTTCACTCCGGTGATTCAGCATGTATTCTTCCATCCAGAGGAATTCCGGAGAAGCTCGTGGAGACGATCAAAGATTACACAAGAAAGATCGCAGAGGAAATGGGTGTCTGTGGTTTGATGAATATGCAGTATGCAATCGAGAACGACAAGGTATATGTACTCGAAGCAAATCCGCGTGCATCCCGTACCGTACCATTGGTATCCAAGGTATGTGGCGTATCTATGGTGAAGATTGCAACACAGATTATGACAAGTGAGTTAACCGGCAAGCCATCTCCGCTTCCAGAGATGAAGGAAGTAAAGCCGAAGTATTACGGCGTGAAGGAAGCCGTATTCCCATTCAACATGTTCCAGGAGGTTGACCCGGTATTAGGACCTGAGATGCGTTCGACCGGCGAGGTACTTGGACTTTCCACGAATGTCGGCGAGGCATTCTACAAGGCACAGGAAGCAACCCAGACAAGACTTCCGAAGGAAGGCACGGTGCTTTTTTCTGTCAGCCGCAAGGATAAGCCAGAGGTTGTAGATATCGCAAAGACATTTGAGAAATGCGGATTCCACATCGTAGCTACTGGTACTACTTATGAACTGTTGATCGCAAATGGTATTAAGGCGGACCGTATCAACAAAATGCAGGAAGGCAGACCGAATATCGTGGATGCTGTGATGAATGGCAAGATCCAGCTCATCATCAACACACCGGCAACACAGGAAGAGAAGGTGTTTGATGACAGTTATGTCCGCAAGACCGCGATCCGTGCAAAGGTTCCATATATGACAACGATGGCAGCCGCACGTGCAACCGCAGAGGGTATCGAAGCAGTCTTAAAATATGGTGAGATCGGTGTTATGTCATTGCAGGAGATTCATAAGGCAATCCAATAATCGACAAAAAAATGCGGTAAAATTCAAATAAAAAATGTATACTTGTATACATGCAAAAAGGAGGGTGTAAATTTCCATTTACATCTTCCTTTTTTTGTAAGTGTGTATTATAATAGCATTTGGTCACTAAATATAGTATTAAAATAAAAAAGAAAATACTATATTTAGTGTTTGAGAAAGTATTATAAAAAGGGAGTCAAATATAAATGGATGCAGTACACACAAACGTAATTAAGAGAAATGGCGAGGAAGTAAATTTTGACCTGGACAAAATCGTCAATGCAATCAATGCTGCAAACAAAGAGGTAGACCGGTTGCATCAGTTGAACGATTATCAGGTGCAGGCAATCGCCGATAACATTGCGAAACAGATCGAGATCATGACACATGCGATTCACGTAGAAGATATTCAGGATATGGTGGAGACCGGAATTATGGAGATGCGTGGATACGAGGTTGCCCAGAAGTATGTGCGTTACCGGTATAAGCGGGAACTTGCCAGAAAATCAAATACGACCGATAACGGAATCCTGGCTCTGATTGATCATATGAATGAGGAAGTCAATCAGGAGAATTCAAATAAGAATCCGGTCATTAATTCAACCCAGCGTGATTATATGGCAGGCGAGGTCAGCAAAGATTTGACGAAGCGTATGCTGCTTCCGAAAGAAATTGTGGAAGCACATGAGCAGGGAATTATCCATTTCCATGATTCGGATTATTTCGCCCAGCGGGAACATAACTGCGACCTGGTAAATCTGGAGGATATGTTGCAGAACGGAACCGTCATCAGCGAGACAATGATTGAGAAGCCGCACAGCTTCTTCACTGCATGTAATGTCACAACACAGATCGTGGCGCAGGTAGCAAGTAACCAGTATGGCGGACAGTCCTTTACACTTTCCCATATCGCACCGTTTGTCGATGTGAGCCGGAAGAAGATCCGCGAGCAGGTAATCGAGGAGCGGAAGATGTGTGGCGAAGCACTTGACGAGGAAGTGATCAGCAAGATTACAGAGAGCCGCCTGCGTGCAGAGGTAAAGAGCGGAATTCAGACGATCCAGTACCAGCTTATCACCCTTATGACCTGTAATGGGCAGGCACCGTTCGTCACGATGTTCATGTATCTCGATGAAGTCCCGGAAGGGCAGACACGGGATGATCTTGCAATGATCATCGAGGAAGTGCTGCAACAGAGAATCCAGGGTGTCAAGAATGAGAAGGGTATCTGGATTACACCTGCATTTCCGAAGCTCATTTATGTGCTTGACAAAGATAATATTACCGAGGATTCCAAGTATTGGTATCTGACCGAGCTCGCTGCGAAATGTACCGCAAAGCGTATGGTGCCGGATTACATTTCTGCGAAGGTGATGCGTGAGCTGAAAAATGGCGATGTCTATCCGTGCATGGGCTGCCGGTCATTTCCGACATCCGAGGACAGCCAGCGGAATCCGGATGGTACAAGAAAATATTACGGACGATTCAATCAGGGTGTTGTCACGATCAACTTGGTTGATGTTGCTTGTTCCGCAGAGGGACACATGGATCGGTTCTGGGAGATTCTCGAATCCCGTCTGGAACTGTGTCACCGGGCACTTCGATGCAGACATGAGCGTCTGCTCGGAACGGTATCCGATGTGGCACCAATCCTGTGGCAACATGGTGCACTTGCGAGACTCAAGAAGGGTGAGACCATCGATAAATTACTGTTCAATGGATATTCAACAATCTCACTTGGCTATGCAGGACTTTGCGAGATGTGCGTGCGCATGACAGGCAAGACACATACTTCCCCGGAAGGCAAGAAGCTTGCACTCGAAGTCATGCAGAAATTAAATGATAAGTGTAAAGAGTGGAAGGAAGCAGAGAACATCAGCTATTCCGTTTATGGTACGCCGATGGGTACGCCGATGGAATCTACGACATACAAATTCGCCAAGTGCTTGCAGAAGCGGTTTGGAATTATCAAGGGTGTTACTGATAAAAACTACATTACGAACAGCTACCATATCCATGTAACCGAACCGGTCAATGCATTCGACAAGCTGAAATTCGAATCCGAGTTCCAGAAGCTTTCCCCGGGCGGCGCGATCAGCTACGTGGAAGTACCGAACCTGCAGGATAATGTGGAGGCGGTTATCTCTGTAATGAAATTTATCTATGATAACATTTTGTATGCGGAGTTAAATACGAAGAGCGACTACTGCGAGATCTGCGGTTATGACGGCGAGATCAAGATTGTGACCGACGAGAACGGCAAGCTTATCTGGGAGTGCCCGAACTGTGGCAACCGTGACCAGAACAACTTGTTTGTAGCCCGAAGAACCTGTGGCTACATCGGAACACAGTTCTGGAATCAGGGTCGGACGCAGGAGATTAAAGACCGCGTACTTCATCTGTAAAAGAATATGAATAAACAAAGGCAGGAGCAGACGATTTCTTATGTTCCTGCCTTGCTTTTTGCAAAATAGCTCTTGCCTAAGCACCGTCAAGGTGCTAGTATGTATGAGTGATTTTGTTTTACGAATAAAATGTATATAAGTTTGCGCATAATTACTAATTCTAAAGCAGACCATTGAAGCACGCTGGCACTTAATGAGCGACAGCTTCAGCGTCGCGAATTTAGTACCACTGCGTGATGAAGTGAGCGGGAGCGCGTCTGCGTAGAAATAGTAATTATGTGCAAACTTTAGAAAAACTATATGTAAAACAATATGACTCATTAAAAAGACAAAGGAGATAAGAACATGAAGCCGATCAAAGAAGGAAAAGTTCGCGAGATCTACGACAACGGAGACAGCCTGATCATGGTTGCAACAGACCGTATCAGCTGCTTTGATGTAATCCTGAACAATCAGGTAACAAAGAAGGGTACTGTACTGACACAGATGTCAAAATTCTGGTTTGATATGACAGAGGACATCCTTCCAAACCATATGATTTCCGTAGATGTAAAGGATATGCCGGAGTTCTTCCAGCAGCCACAGTTTGATGGAAACAGCATGCTCTGCCGGAAATTGAATATGCTTCCAATCGAGTGTATCGTAAGAGGTTATATCACAGGTAGTGGCTGGGCAAGCTACAAGGAAAACGGTACAGTCTGTGGCATCAAGCTTCCAGAAGAGCTTCCAGAAGGCTTAAAGGAGAGCGACAAGCTGCCTGAGCCAATTTACACACCATCTACCAAGGCTGAGATTGGTGATCATGACGAGAACATCTCTTATGAGCAGAGCGTAGCGCATCTTGAGAAGTATTTCCCAGGCAAGGGAGAAGAATATGCGGCAAAGCTTCGCGATTATACAATTGCCCTGTACAAGAAATGTGCAGAGTACGCACTTTCACGCGGTATCATCATTGCAGATACAAAGTTTGAGTTCGGTCTGGACGAGGAAGGCAATATCGTACTTGGTGATGAGATGCTGACACCGGACAGTTCCAGATTCTGGCCGGCAGAAGGCTATGAGCCGGGACATGGCCAGCCATCCTTTGACAAGCAGTTTGCACGTGACTGGTTAAAGGCAAACGAAGGTCATAACTGGACATTGCCACAGGATATCGTAGATAAGACCATCGACAAATATCTGCAGGCATATAAGCTGTTGACAGGAAAAGATTTATAAGACCCAATAATGAAGCGGCAGGATGAACAGTCTTGCCGCTTTTTTCAGTATAATACTTAGACGTATGGTTGGTGAATTCGTACAATCGAAAAATCATCCATAAAAAATAAAACCGGAAACGTATAATATATAGCAGGGGTTATGAGGGGACAGGTTATATGACAGAACATGAATTTTATACTGCCATAAAAGGTCTTGCAAAAGGAAATAAGGACATGCTCCACGCCATCTACGACGCATATGGACGGCTGATCTATACAATCGTTTATGACATCTTAAAGAATCGGGAGGACGCGGAGGATGTGACATCGGAATTCTTTATCAAGCTGATCCGGGTAGCGGGTACCTATCAGAAGAAGACATCGCATCGGGCATGGTTGATCCGGATTGCAAGAAATATGGCAATCGATCTGCTACGGAAGCGTGGGCATGAATATCTGTTGCACGAGACAGAAGATGCGCCACAGGATCAATTAGAAGAAGGTGGGACGGTGGAGACGGCATCTACCGTCGAAGAACATGTGGTATTGGCAGAGGATATGCGGCAGGCAATTCAGACGCTTTCCGACCGGGAGCGAGAAGTGCTGGATTTGAAGCTGGTGGGAGATCTCAAATTCCGGGAGATCCGGGAGATCGCAAAGACTTTAGGACAGCCGCTTGGCACGGTGACGTGGCTGTACAATCAGGGAATCAAGAAATTAAGGAGGTGTCTGAGAGAGTATGGAACAACAGAATAAATTAACCGAAGAAGAAAAAGCATATCAGGCACTTCGCACACAGGATATGCAGGACATGCCGGATCTGTGGAGCCGGATTGATGCGGGTTTTGAGGAGGAAGTAACAAAGCAGAAAACAGCTCGGAAAAAGAGAAGAACCAGGCAGTTTGTACTGGTGGCAGCAGCAATTCTGATCGTGATCATTGCGGTGCCGGTAGGTATCAGTTCGATGCGTAAATCGAATATGAAGGAAATGAAAACAGAAACGGTAGCAGATATGCATATGACAGAGGCTGGCATGGATGAAATGGCAGATGAGGCAGCGGCGGCAGATAGTGCACTGCCGAACATTGCAGATCAGACAGTGCAGGCAGACAGCGAAATTCAGGAAAGCGCAGATGCGAGCGTGAACCATATGGATGGCAATGGAGTGACGGAGGCACAGACAGATGCGGCGATAGCTGCAAATCAATCCGGAAACCAGGCTTCCGAAGAAAGTAATGATGGAAATAATCAGATGAGCTATCAGACAATCACACAGGTGATTCTCACGCAGTATGATGCACAGGGAAAAATCGCACAGCAGTTTGACAGCGTAGACATAGATGAAACAATCGATAAGGTGCAGCTCCTGCTAGAAACATATCAGGTACTGGACTGGAAACCGGTGGATATGATAAAATCTGACATGCCATATTACCTGATGGAACTGAAACTGCAGGATGGATCAAGTGTTGCAAACGTCTATTATGAAGCAGAAAATACGGAAGGAAAGACCGTTGCCGATCTTATGACTGAATTACAGAAAATGAAAGAAATAAAAAAATGATGAATTTCATGCAACCTTTTTAACGGATATAGAGTGTTATATATGGAGCAAAAGAGTTCCCACCGGGCAAAGCTATGTCCGGTGTCGGGAGATAATTAAGGAGGACAGAGAATGGATAACAATCAGAACCAACAACCAAATGGCTATGGAGCACCACAGCCAAATATGCAGGCAGGTATGCCGCAACAGCCGGACATGCAGTCAGGTTACGGTATGCCACAGCAACCGGGCGTACAGCCGGGTTACGGTATGCCACAACAACAGGGCATGCAGCCAGGATACGGCATGCCACAGCAGCCAGCCGGTGGGAATCAGCCGCCAAAGAAAAAGAAAACCGGACTGATCGTCGGCTTGATCATTTTAGCGGTAGTATTGATCGGTGGCGTCATCTTCGCATTTATGAAGTTTGGCAAGAAGGATGGAAAAGGAAGCAGTAAGGATGCAGAAGCGGCGAAGCAGACAGTTGTGGATTTCTGCGAAGGTATGAAGAACCGGGATATGGATGCAATCGTGGATGCATATTATCCGGATCTTCAGTCCAGTGTAGCGGACAATTTCTACTTTCTTCGCATCGAATGGTGTATCATCCGAAGATGAATTCTGGAATCACTATGATACCGTATTTGGCGGATACTCATTTGCATATACAGCATCTGACGCAGAAAAGGTATCAGATTCCAAGAGACAGAGCACGCTGGATATCGTCAATGCAGCATATAGTTTATCCCTGGATGCGGACACCATGTATGAAGTGGACACAGAGGAGACATACTCTGGTTCCAACGGGAAGATGGTACTGGCTGAGCAGATTTACCTGATTGAAGAAGATATGGTAAGTGGTATGTGATCTACGCAGAGTCTACACAGAAGGAAAACACACTTGTAGCGGCTGCACCGGAAGATACAGAGGAAGATACGGAAGAGACAACCGAGGCAGAGGAAGAGACGACCGAAGCAACAACCGAGAGCGCTGCAAGCACAACACCGGTAAATGCAGATGGCTTTGACTGGGAGAATATGCAGTTTACAATGCTTGGAAAACCTTATAACCTTGCGACACTTACCTATGACGATATCTTAGCAATGGGTTATTCCATTGAAGATGATTACCTCGAGGAGGAACTCGAAGACAATCAGTATTCAATATGTATTCTATGAGCGCCCGTGCAGAGGCTGCCGATGAGTCAGATATGTATATCCGTTTCAAGAACTTTACCGGTGGCGGAACAAAGAAGGTTCCGGATTGTGAGATTCTTGGAATCGAGCTTAGCCGTGATGATTTTGATAACAAGTATGATGCAGCACTTGGAAATGGCATCACTTTTGGCATGACACCGGATGAGGTAAAGGCGGTCATGGGCGAGCCGACCGATAGTTATACGAGCGATACGAGTGATTACATGACACTGACATACGAAGAAAATGATGATGCATACGCAAGCAGCGTGGAATTCACATTCCAGGACGGTGTGCTCACGAAGTTCGATATGGAGAATTACAACTAAAATCGTTTCATGGAGGAATCAAGTTGGAAGACCATGCAGGGATTGCACAACTTGTTGAGATGTATGCATCGATGATCTACCGCATCGCATATACGCGGATGCAGAATGTCGCCGATGCAGAGGATATCACCCAGGAGGTTTTGCTCAAATATCTGAAAGCGGACAAAACCTTCCGGGATGAAGAACATCGAAAGATGTGGCTAATCAGAGTGACAGTAAATACAATTAAATCAAATGTGACAAGTGCGTGGCGAAGACATACGGTTGCCTTAGATGATGTAACAGAACCTTCGTACGAGGCGTCAGACCTGCCGGTATTGAAAGAAAAGGTAGAGAAGCTTCCGGAGCGCTATCGACTGCCAATGTTTCTTTATTACTATGAAGAGCTATCGGTAAAGGAGATTGCGCATGTGACAAAAAGCACGGAGGGAACAGTGAAGTCGCTTTTGAGCAGGGGGAGAAAGATGCTCAGGGACGAATTGAAGGAGGATGGCTATGTCTGAGAACATGAAGAAGATATATCAAGCGTATGCGGATTCGATTGCACCCGCACCGGACATGCAGGCAGGAACGCCTGAAACGGCAACTGTATGCGGAAATGCAGGGAGAACGCCCCAGGAAACGAAACTATGGAAGAGGGCAATTCTCCCGGTGGTTGGTTGTAGCCTGTATGCTGTTCCTTGTGAGTGGCGGCTGCCTGATCTATGCGGTAATTGGCACCTCCGGACAGACAGGGAGGGCAGACGGCCGCTGGATCATCGGAGCTGACACAGGCGGAACGCGTCTGCTGGGAGAAAAGAATGTGGCAGATACGGATATTGAACGATATCCGGAGAAAGAAAAGCCATGGATCCTGCAGGAGATGCTGGAACTCGATTCCGTCATAGTGCTCTACAACACGGAAGATGGCAGTGGGGCAGGAAAGCAGATGCGCATGTCGGAGAATGAACTCCGTTCATTGTGCGAATCACTGCAGAGTGCAACAATCTGTGAGGAAGTAACAGCCGGTGCAATAGCAAGCGAGTCAGCAGTCCGCTATCAGGTACTGATACAGTATAAGCCATTTATCAGTTTTACGATTTATGATGGTAAGTATTTACAAATCGGGGACGAAACTACGATTTATAAAATAAAAAATTAAAAAGTACCATAAAAAAGGAATCCTCCTTCGTATCTTATATAGAGGCTTTTGAAAACAAAGATGTATATAAGATCGAAGGAGGATTTTTTATGAGAAAACGAATTTTAGCAATGGCGTTAAGCATCTGTATGGCGGTGGCTGTATGTGGATGCGGAAACAAAAAAGAAGCAGAAGAAACGCAGACAGGAAGGACAGATGTAACAGTTACGGGAGAAGATACAGTTCCTTCCGGTGATGTGGCAGAGGAAGATAATGAAATGCAGGTGGACGGAATTATGCAGGAATCTGCAACCAATATGGCGACAGCAGATTGCGAATCCGGCTTTTATGATGACTATCTGCAATGCCCGGATACGGAAGAATGGAATACAAACGAATATTCCTACACAGAGGAAAATCCATGGATGAACGTGCAGACATCACCGCTTTCAACCTTCGCCGCCGACGTGGATACAGCAAGCTATACACAGATCCGGAGTGCAATTCAAAATGGCTATGACATTGATCCATCAATGGTGCGCATCGAGGAAATGCTCAATTATTTCCATTACGATTATCCGCTCCCGAAAGGCAATGAAAAATTCGCCGTGTATACCGAGTATGCGGATTGTCCGTGGAATAAGGATACAAAGCTTGCCTTAGTTGCCATGAATACGCAGGCAATCGATTTCAAGGAGGCACCGGCGTCAAACCTCGTATTTCTGATCGATGTGTCCGGTTCGATGTTTGACGATAACAAGCTTCCGCTTGTGCAGCAGTCGCTCACGATGCTGGCAGAGAATCTGACCGAGAAGGATCGCGTGTCGATTGTTACATATGCAGGTTCCGATGAAGTGGTTTTACAGGGGGTAAGTGGCGACAACTATTATGAGATTTCTTCTGCAATAGAAGGGCTCGAAGCATATGGAAGTACGAATGGCAGTGCGGGAATCGAGACAGCGTATATCCTTGCACAGAAATACTTCATCAAGGGTGGAAACAACCGCGTGATTCTCTGTACCGATGGAGATCTGAACGTCGGACTGACCAGTGAAGGACAGTTGGAGAAGCTGATCACAGAGAAGAAGGATAGCGGTGTCTTCTTAAGTACCTTTGGTGTCGGCTATGGCAATTACAAGGACAATAAGCTGGAACTGCTCGCGGACAAAGGAAACGGAAACTACGCGTATATTGATTCGATGTTTGAAGCGAAAAAGGCACTGGTCGACGAGCTTGGTGCCAATATGGTGACTGTGGCAAAGGATGTCAAATTACAGGTGGAATTCAACCCGGAGCAGGTGAAGGGTTACCGGTTGATCGGCTACGAAAACCGTGTGATGGCGGCTGAGGATTTCGCGGATGACACAAAGGATGGCGGAGAGATGGGAGCCGGACACAGTGTGACCGCACTTTACGAGATCATCCCGGCTGATTCGGAGATGGAACTGCCGGAGACAGACTTGAAATACGGTGAAACTGCGCAGGTCGTAACCTGTGGAACCGAAGATTACACCGATGAATTATTTACCGTCAATATCCGCTATAAAGAGCCGGATGGCGATGAGAGCAAGCTGGAATCCTATCCGTGTAAGACAGAAAACTACAACCGGGATGGCTCCGACAACCTGCGCTTTGCAGCCAGCGTCGCCGCCTTCGGAATGCTCTTGAAAGACAGCGAATATTCCGGCAGTGCAGACCTTGGCATGGTGTACACGCTTGCCAGTTATGCAGCCGGATCGGATGAATACAAGAAGGAATATCTAAGTTTGGTGAGAAACTATGGAGAGAAGCAGCCTGGATTCTCCGAGGATATAGTAGAATAATTGACGGTTTCAAATCATATAGAGAAAGATATTACAAACATAATTATATCAACACAGGTGGGAAATAATTAAATATATGCTTTGGGATACATTACTAACATAATAATCATATCAGGACGTCCCGCCCCCGCCGGTACTTAATGAGCACGAAGTGCGAATTTAGTACCGATGCGCGGAGCAACTAAGCGGAAGCGGCCCCGGATTGGAACCATTGTCCGATATGCCTGCGTCCGTTGGAAGAGTCCGTTAGAAATAGGAAAATAAACTTTACGGAATCCAAACCATTTGTTATAATACTTTAAAATGTTAAAGTATTGCGGAGGTAGAAACTCATGGGTATGAATGGAACTATGATGCAGTATTTTCAGTGGGATCTTCCTGCAGATGCATCCCTTTGGAAAGCACTGGCAGAGGATGCGGCAAAATTAAAGACCGCAGGGGTGACGGCAGTCTGGTTACCGCCGGCATATAAAGGCGCACAGGGAAAAGAAGATGTCGGATATGGTGTCTATGACCTGTATGATCTGGGTGAGTTTAATCAGAAGGGCTCTGTCCCGACAAAGTATGGTACGAAAGCAGAATACTTAGCAGCGATCAAGGCACTGCATGATAAGAAAATCCAGGTATATGCAGATATCGTATTGAATCATAGAATTGGTGCAGACGAGGTGGAGCAGGTGTCTGCGGAAGAGTTCAACGCGAACAGCCGGAATCAGATGGTAGGCGATTCCAAGACGATTGGGGCGTGGACGAAGTTTACATTTCCGGGAAGAAAAGGAAAATATTCTGATTTTACATGGAACTGGACACATTTTGATGGCATCGACTGGGATCAGGACAGAGCAGTCAAATCCATCTTCAAGTTTGCGGGAAAAGACTGGGACAAGGAAGTGGATTCTGAGCTTGGAAACTATGATTACCTGATGGGTGCAGATCTGGATTTTAATAATCCGGAGGTAACGGAGGAGCTTACCCGTTGGGGCAAGTGGTATACCAAGCAGACCGGCATTGACGGATATCGGCTTGATGCAGTGAAGCATATCAACAAATATTTCTATAAGGACTGGCTGCGTGCCATGAAAGAAGACGTCGAAAAGGATTTATTTGCAGTCGGCGAGTACTGGCACTGGGATGTCAATGTATTACAGGATTACATAAATGCGAACGAGAGCGAGTTAAGTCTCTTCGATGTGCCGCTCCATTTCAACTTCCATAATTGTTCGAAGGCACATGGCAATTACGATCTGCGCACGATCTTAGACGGTACGCTTGTAAAGGTGAATCCGATGAAGGCAGTAACCTTTGTCGATAACCATGACAGCCAGCCGGGACAGTCACTGGAGTCGTGGGTAGAAGATTGGTTCAAGCCGATGGCGTATGCAATCATCCTGCTTCGTCAGGAAGGATATCCATGTGTATTCTATGGCGATTACAAGGGAATCCCGACGGCGAAGATCAAGTCGAAGAAGCGGGAACTTGACAAGCTGATGAAGCTTCGTAAGAATCAGGCATATGGCGCACAACATGATTATTTCGATGATCCAAACTGCATTGGCTGGACACGGGAAGGCGATGAGGAACATAAGAATTCCGGTATGGCAGTTGTGATCTCCGATGGAACCGGTGGCACAAAGCATATGTATATCGGCAGGCAGTTTGCGGGATGTCATTTCGCGGATGCGATGGGAAATGCAAAATACAACATTAAGATTGACGAGGAAGGCTTCGGTGATTTCTACGTAAACCGTGATGCTGTGGCAGTCTGGGTGCACAAAGAGAATAAATAGGATGGCTCATATGAGTAGGTGATGACATGGAAAAGACAATACGGACACAATTTGTAAAAGAATTTCTCGAAGCTGTACTCACGCTGGAATCGGTAGATGAATGTATGGATTTTTTTGAGGATGTCTGTACGGTGAAGGAAGTACAGTCGATTGCGCAGCGGTTTGCGGTTGCGAAGCTTCTGAAGGATGGAAAGACTTATGCGGAGGTTGCGAACGAGACAGGTGCTTCGACCGCGACGATCAGCCGTGTAAACCGGTCCTTAAATTACGGAAATGCAAGTTACGATAAAGTATTTGCAAGACTCGAAGAGAAAAATAAGGCATAAAAATTGCTGTCTGGACACATAGCGGTTCAGACAGCATTTTCTTTTTAAGCGGACCACAAAATTTAAATACTTTCATAACAAACCTCCATATACGTTAAAAATACAGAAATGTACTTTCTTACATCTATCATTTCCCGCTTCCGCAAAAATATACATCCGATATCAAAAAAGTGTTTCAAAACCGCAATATTGTTGTTATAATGTTATGTGGTAAAAATATGTTCAAAAATAAAAAGCATACAGGGAAAGGCCACGAAAGTGGAAAGGTACAGTCATGGGCGGTTTTTTTGGAGTTGCGTCAAAAGAGGATTGTGTATTTGATTTGTTTTTTGGAACAGATTATCATTCCCATCTTGGAACGAGACGTGCAGGTATGGCGGGGGGTAGTGTGG
>ERZ780012.345-NODE-345-length-18367-cov-4.20932_pt1 | contig 18367 bp, 13 predicted proteins | sample MGYA00511869_ERZ780012 | MGnify/ENA primary metagenome ERZ780012 (study PRJEB29588, sample SAMEA2161608) | human gut metagenome | biome: human gut; feature: human-associated habitat; material: faeces | place: Denmark | collected 2008/2010 ... | reverse complement strand
TACAGCGTCCGGCAGTTCGAGCAGCTGACCAACATCCGCTACCTGCGGGCGCTGGGCCTGCCGCGGGATGAGATCGCGGCCACCCTGCACGACCGGGATGTGGACAACATCGCGGAGGCCCTGCGCCGCCAGAAAGAGCTGATTGCCCGCAAAAAGCAGGAGCTTGAGATCATGGAACGCAAGATCGACCACCGTCTGGCTCAGCTGGAGGACGCCCGCCGCTCGGAGCTGGACTGCATCCGTCTGGTGGAGCAGCCCGCCCTGCGGCTGGTGCTGCTGCGGGACAGCGTGAAGTTCAACAGTTACCTCTGGCTGGAGCGCTCCATCCGAAAGATCGAGCAGGACCAGAAGCTGCCGCTGAGCTACATCGGCAAGGTGGGCGTGGGCATCTCGGAAGAAAATCTGAAAAGCGCAGAGTTTGGGCATTACGACCTTGTGTTTCTGGTGCTGGAAGAAGACGATGTCTACGAAGGCCGCGTGGAGACTCTGCCGCCCTGCCGCTGCGCTGCGGTGCAGTTCCGGGGCGACCACAGCCGGGCACCGCAGTACTACGAACAGCTGGCGCAGTTCCTTGCGGCAAACGGCCTGCAGATCGCCGGTTTCTCCCGTGAGATCACACTGATCGACAACTGCATCTCGGATGACCCGGCGCAGTATGTGACGGAGATTCGGATACCTGTCGCACGGGGATAGATGCAGCTTTCCCGGGCAGGACGGCGGGGAGTTTCTCTGGCGAATGACCGGGAAGTGGGGCCCCGGCGCAAAGCGTCGGGGCGGAACCGTGGGTTCCGGGCTGTTCGCGGAGAAAGCTCCCCGCTGGCCTGCCCATCGAAGGAATTGAATCTTCACAAAAAGGTGGTACAATAAAATTATCACTAGTGAAACACTAGGAATTCACGCAAAAGGAGTGTTTTGTATGCGCAAAGATTTTGGTTCCAATCCTTGGTTCTACCCGCTGCCGGTGCTCATCATCGGCACCTACGATGAAAATGGCAAGCCGGATGCCATGAATGCAGCCTGGGGCGGCCTGTATGACACGAACCTTGTGGAGCTGTGCCTGAGCGCCGGCCATAAGACCACCAAGAACATCCTGCAGAAAAGGGCATTCACCGTCAGCTTTGCCGACGCCGAGAATGTGGCCGCCTGCGATTATGTGGGCATCGTCTCCGGCAACAACACCCCGGATAAGATGGAAAAGTCCGGCCTGACCGCTGAAAAGAGCGCCGTGGTGGATGCACCGCTGTTTACCCAGCTGCCGCTGACGCTGGAGTGCAAGTATGTGCACAGCACCGAGGAAGGCAACATCATCGGCGAGATCGTGAACATCAGCGCCGATGAGCGCATTCTGGGCGCGGACGGCAAAATTGATATGACAAAGTTCCGCCCCATTTCCTACGAGCCGGTGCACAACGGCTATCATGTGCTGGGCGAGCGGGTCGGCACGGCTTTCAGCGACGGCATGAAGCTGAAATAAGTTTCGTCCCAAACCCCGAAAATCTGCCCGGAGATTGCATCCAGAAGCGCTTTTGTCTCGTTATAAGAGGTGAAAGCGCTTTTATGTTTTTGAAAAGGATGCGATCAAGATGAAAAAATTCCACCGCCGCCGCGCACACGGCAGGCGTATTTTGCTGTGTCTACTGGCCCTTGCGCTGCTGTTTGTGGTGCTGGCCCTGCGGCAGAACATTCTGCTGGACATCACCAGCCGCCATGCCCTTCTGATGGACGCCCAGACCGGGCAGGTGCTGGCGCAGAAACGTGCCAACGAAAAAGTGGCCCCGGCGTCCCTGACCAAGATGATGACCGTGCTGCTGGCCATCGAAGCCCAGCCGGACCTCGACCAGCCTGTGACGCTGCCGGAGGATGTGTTCCCGGAACTGACGGCCGAAAATGCGTCCATGGCGGGTTTTGCGCCCGGCGAGACGGTCACGGTGCGGGACGTGCTGTATGGTGCCATGCTGCCTTCCGGGGCCGAGTGCTGCGAAGCGCTGGCTCGGCTGGTGAGCGGCAGCGAGAGCGCCTTTGTGGCGTTGATGAACCAGAAAGCCGCAGAGCTGGGCATGAAGAACACCCACTTCTGCAACCCCATCGGCCTGACCGAGACCGAGCATTACTCCACCGCCGCCGACCTTGCCAAGCTGCTGCAGGCGGCGCTGCAGAACGAGACCTTCCGCACCATCTTCACCACCGGGCACTACACCAGCATCCCCACGGCCCAGCACCCGGAAGGCGTTTCCTTTGCCAGCACCCTGCTGAGCAAACTGAACGGCAGCGAGCTTTCCGACGGGCAGGATAAAATTCTGGGTGGCAAGACCGGCTACACCGCAGCGGCCGGGCTGTGCCTGGCAAGCCTTGCAACGGTGCAGGGACGCGAGTACATTCTGGTCACGCTGGGCGCGCCCGGCAGCCACATCACCGAGCAGTTCAACATTCAGGATGCCATCAGCGTTTACCGGAAACTGGAAACAAAAATGTCCGCAAAACGTTGATTCTACTGCCGGTCGGTTGCGCAAAGCGGGTTTGCCCGGTACAATGGAGCCACGAACAGAGCCGCAGGCTCACAAGGAGGACAACATGTACGAACTGGACAAAGCCGCATTCGGCAGCTTTCTGGCGCAGCTGCGCAGGGAAAAGGGCATGACCCAGCGGGAGCTGGCTGCAGACCTGTATGTATCGGATAAGGCCGTGAGCAAATGGGAGCGGGGCCTGAGCGTGCCGGATATCTCGCTGCTGGTGCCGCTGGCAGAAATTCTGAACGTGACGGTGGCCGAGCTTTTGCAGGGCCGCCGCGTCGAAGAAGAACAGCGCTTTACCCGCGAGGAGACGGAAGAACTCATCCGCAAGGCGCTGACCTTCTCGGCAGAGCCGCCGGAGCGCCGTCAGGCCCGGACCCGGAAGTTCCTGCCGCTGTATGCAGTCTATGTGCTGCTGGGCCTTGTGGGCACTGCCGTCGTCTGTGCGGCGGGGCTGGCAGGCACCGAGGGCGCAAAGGCGCTGCTCATCATGAATGCGATCTTCGGCGTCGTGTATGGAGCCTACACCTTGTTCTGGATGCCGGAGACCCTGCCGCGCTACTACGATGAGAACCGCATCTGCAACTTTGCGCAGGGCGGGTTCCACATCCACATCCCGGGCGTGTACTACAACAACCGCAACTGGCTGCATGTGCTCAAGTGGATGCGGGTGTGGTGCGTGGTGTCTATGGTCCTGATGCCGCCCTGCACGGCTGCGGCGGTGCTGTTCGAGCGCGCCACCGGCTGGCGGGTGTGGGGTGCAGTGCTCATCGTGTACATTCTCTCGCTGTTCGGGGCCATCGTCATCCCGGCGAAAAAATATGAGTAAGCCAAAATGAAAGGGAGCGATTTGCTCCCTTTTGTTTTGGTTGGTGGTGTGATACACTAGAACTATTCTGAAAGAGATGGAGCGAATAGTATGCGAGACCACCACATCGACCTGTGCGGGCAGATCGACTTCACCCGCACCGAGGCCATGCCGCTGCTGGCGCGGGAGGCACATTTCAGCTTTGCGTGCAATGGCTGCGGCGACTGCTGCCGCGGGCGGGAGGATATCGTGTTGTCCGGCTTTGACCTGTGGCGCATCGCGGCCCGGCTGCACCTGCCGCCGCAGATCGTGGCGCGGGGCTTCTGCCGGGCCAGCATCGGCACGGTGAGCCACCTGCCGGTGCTGCGGCTGGCCCCGGTGAAGGAGAACCGCAATAACTGCCCCTTTCTCACCGAAAATCACTGCGCCATCCATGACGCGGAACCGCTGGTGTGTGCTCTGTACCCGCTGGCGCAGGAGATCAGCCGGGACGGGCAGGCGAGCTACTTTTTGCAGCCCACCGGCTGCGGCGGGCAGGTGATCGAAGCGCGGGTGCAGGATTACCTTGCCCGCTATGATGTCCCCGCGCGGGAAGCGACGGATGTGCGCTGGGCGCAGACCTGCATGGCGCTGGAAGACACTGTGGAACAGCTGGAAGCGGCCCTCGGCCCGGTGCTGGTGCGCCGGATGCAGGCAAAGCTCTGGCAGGCGCTGTACTTTGATTACAATTTTGCGCAGCCATTCCTGCCACAGCTGGAGCGCAACCTCGGCTGGCTGCAGGGGGAAATGGCAAAACTGACCGCTTATCAGGCAAAATTGAAGTATGTATCAAAATAATTGATTGATATGTTTTAAATGATTGATAATTAAGGCCGTTTTCGGGCAAAAGTGAGTTGTTTTACTGCAGAATGTGTGCTATACTTCACGAGTGTAAAGCGAAACTGTACGACACACGCTTACAATCATTGCTTTCCGGCGCGGCACCTGTAGGCTGCGCAAGCGAAAAATAGAGGAGATAGATCATTATGCGTAAAATCACTCGTCGTTCCTTCCTGGCTGCTGCCGCTGCCTGCGGCGCTGCTGCTGCCCTGACTGCCGGCGGCGGTTCTTCTGCATCCACTGCAGCTTCCTCCACCGCATCTTCCGCTGCTGCTTCTGCGGCAGCCGCTGACGGCCAGACCTATACCATCGGTATCTGCCAGCTGGTGCAGCATGCCGCTCTGGACGCTGCTACCCAGGGTTTCCAGGATGTCCTGACCGAGGAGTTTGGCGATAACGTCACCTTCGACCTGCAGAACGCACAGGGCGATTCCGCCACCTGCGCCACCATCACCAACGGCTTCGTTTCCGCAGGTGTGGACCTGATCATGGCAAACGCCACCCCCGCCCTGCAGGCTGCACAGGCTGCCACCGACACCATCCCCATCCTGGGCACCTCCGTCACCGAGTACGGCGTGGCCCTGGGCCTGGACAACTACGACGGCACTGTGGGCGGCAACGTCTCCGGCACTTCCGACCTGGCTCCCCTGGGCGAGCAGGCCGATATGATCGTGGAGTGGCTGCCCGATGTGAAGAATGTCGGCCTGCTGTACTGCTCTGCTGAGGCAAACAGCCAGTACCAGGTGGACGAGGTCCAGAAGTATCTGGAAGCCAAGGGCGTCACCGCTACCCAGTACGCTTTCTCGGATTCCAACGATCTGTCCTCCGTCTGCCAGCAGGCTGCGAACGAGAACGACGCACTGTACGTCCCCACCGATAACACCGTTGCTGCCAACACCGGCATCGTGGACGGCATCTGCCGCCCGGCCAAGAAGCCCGTGTTCACAGGCGAGGAGGGCATCTGCTCCGGCTGCGGCGTGGCTACCCTGTCCATCAGCTACTACGATCTGGGCCGCACCACCGGTGAGATGGCAGTGAAGATCCTGAAGGGCGAGGCCGACATCTCCACCATGCCCATTGAGAACACCAACGTGACCAAGAAGTACAACAAGGCCATCTGCGATGATCTGGGCCTGACCGTTCCCGAAGGCTACGAGGAGATCGAGGGCTAAGGCACTCCCGGGAAAACAAACATAAAAATCAGCGGAGAAGGGCGAAAAATGGCCTTTCTCCGCTTTCCCGTATCCGACGGGAGATGAAAAAAGTGTATCAGAAACAGGAGGAATTGTTTTGGACATCATTGCAAGACTGGCAAACCTGCCGGGCGCTCTGCCGGGTGCCTGTGCACAGGGCCTTATCTGGGGCATCATGGCCATCGGCGTTTATCTCACCTACCGCATCCTGGATGTGGCCGACCTGACCGTGGACGGCTCCTTCGGCACCGGCGGCGCTGTGTGCGTCATGTGCCTGCTCTCGGGCCAGAACGTCTGGGTCTCGCTGCTCATGGCGCTGCTGGCGGGCCTTCTGGCAGGCCTTGTCACCGGCCTGTTGCACACCTTCATGGGCATCCCGGCCATTCTGGCCGGCATCCTGACCCAGCTGGCTCTCTACTCCATCAACCTGAAGATCATGGGCAAAGCCAACCAGTCCATCAACGTGGATAAGTACGGTCTGCTCATCTCCCTGCGCTGGGTCAAGGAGTTCGCGCTGCACAACCCCATCATCATGGTCATCATTGCCACGGCGGTGGTCATCGCGGTGCTGTACTGGTTCTTCGGCACCGAGCTGGGCTGCGCCATCCGCGCTACCGGCTCCAACCCCGCCATGTCCCGCGCACAGGGCATCAACACCAACTTCAACATCGTGCTGGGTCTGGCCGTGTCCAACGGCCTGGTGGCCCTGTCCGGTGCGCTGCTGAGCCAGTATCAGGGCTTTGCGGATGTCGGCATGGGCCGCGGTGCCATCGTCATCGGTCTGGCAGCCGTCATCATCGGCGAGGCCATCTTCAGCCGCATCTTCCACAACTTCGCCCTCAAGATGGTGTCCGTCTCGCTGGGTGCCATCATCTACTACATCGTCATCCAGCTGGTGCTGACCCTGGGCTTCGACGCCAACCTGCTGAAGCTGCTGAGCGCTTCCGTGGTGGCCATTTTCCTTGCCGTGCCGTACTGGAAGGGCAAGTACTTCTCGAAGCCGGTGAAGAAGGCAAAGGAGGATGCAAAAAATGCTTGAGATCCAGAATGTTTCCAAGACCTTTAACGCTGGCACGGTCAACCAGAAAACGGCCCTGAACGGCCTGAACCTGAAGCTGAACGAGGGCGACTTCGTCACCGTCATCGGCGGCAACGGCGCAGGCAAATCCACCATGCTGAACGCCGTGGCCGGTGTGTGGCCGGTGGACGAGGGCAAGATCCTCATTGACGGCGTGGACGTTACCCGCCTGAGCGAGCACCAGCGCGCCGCCTACATCGGCCGCGTGTTCCAGGACCCCATGACCGGCACAGCCGCCACCATGCAGATCGAGGAAAACCTTGCCCTGGCGGCCCGCCGCGGCAAACCCCGCACCTTGCGCATCGGCATCACCAAGGCGGAGCGGGAGCAGTACCGTGAGCTGCTCAAGACGCTGGACCTGGGCCTGGAAGACCGTCTGACTGCCCGTGTGGGCCTGCTTTCCGGCGGCCAGCGCCAGGCGCTGACCCTGCTGATGGCCACTATGAACAAGCCCAAGCTCCTGCTGCTGGACGAGCACACCGCCGCCCTTGACCCCAAGACCGCCCTCAAGGTGCTGACCCTCTCGGCCAAGATCGTGGAGGAGAACCACCTGACCACCATGATGATCACCCACAACATGAAGGACGCCATCAAGTATGGCAACCGCCTGATCATGATGCACGAGGGCCATATCATCTACGACGTGGCAGGCGAGGAAAAGAAGAACCTGCACGTCTCCGACCTGCTGGCCAAGTTCCAGATCGCCAGCGGCGGCGAGTTTGCAAACGACCGCATGATCCTTTCCAACTAAGTTCCGGCACACAGGCGCCTGCCCGTTTGGGTGGGCGCTTGTTTTTTGCCTGCATTGTGTTACAATAAAACCATTCCAAAGACAGGGGAGAAGGAAAAATGGTCGATCATATCGAGATCCGCGGCGCACGGGTGCACAACCTGAAAAATGTGGACGTGGATGTGCCGCTGGGCAAGATCGTGGGCGTGGCGGGTGTGTCCGGCTCGGGCAAATCCAGCCTTGCACTGGGTGTGCTGTATGCCGAGGGTTCCCGGCGGTATCTGGATGCCCTTTCCACCTACACCCGCCGCCGCATGACACAGGCGGCCAAGGCCACCGTGGATGAGGTGCTGTACGTCCCCGCCGCGCTGGCGCTGCACCAGCGCCCCGGCGTGCCCGGCATCCGCAGCACCTTTGGCACCGGCACCGAGCTGCTGAACAGCCTGCGGCTGATGTACTCCCGCCTGTCCAGCTACCCCTGCCCGCAGTGCGGCCACTGGCTGCAGCCCAGCCTTGCCGTGGCGGCCGAAAAGCCGCTGGTCTGCCCGGTGTGCGGGGCCAGCGTGCGGGCGCTTTCGGCAGAGGAATTCGCCTTCAACAGTCAGGGCGCCTGCCGCACCTGCAGCGGCACCGGCACCGTGATGACTGTGGACGAGAGCACCCTTGTGCCGGACGACTCCCTCACCATCGACGAGGGTGCGGTGGCCCCCTGGAAAAGCCTGATGTGGTCGCTGATGACCGACATCTGCCGCGAGATGGGCGTGCGCACCGATGTACCCTTCCGTGATTTGACCAACAAGGAAAAGGACATCGTCTTCCACGGCCCGGCAGAGAAAAAGCACATTTTCTACCACAACAAAAACTCCAATCAGGCCGGGGAGCTGGATTTTACCTACTTCAACGCCACCTACACCGTGGAGAATGCCCTCTCCAAGGTCAAGGACGAGAAGGGCATGAAGCGGGTGGAAAAGTTTTTGCGGCAGGGCGTCTGCCCGGACTGCGGCGGCTCCCGCCTGACGGCAGCGGCCCGCACGCCGCGCCTGCGGGGCATCACGCTGGATAAGGCCTGTCAGATGACCCTTGCCCAGCTCACCGACTGGGTGGCGGGCGTGCCGGACAGCCTGCCGGAAGAAATGCGCCCCATGGCCCGGAATATCTGCGAATCCTTCCAGACGGTGGCGGCGCGGCTGCTGTCGCTGGGGCTTAGCTACCTGACGCTGGACCGTGCGGCATCCACCCTCTCCACGGGTGAGCGCCAGCGGATGCAGCTGGCCCGGGCCGTGCGCAACCGCACCACCGGTGTGCTGTATGTTCTGGATGAGCCGTCCATCGGCCTGCACCCCTCCAACATCGAGGGCCTGACCGACGTGATGCACGACCTCATCGCCGACGGCAACTCGGTGGTGCTGGTGGACCACGACGCCCAGATCTTGAAGGAAGCTGACTGGCTCATCGAGATGGGCCCGGAAGCCGGTGCCAAGGGCGGGCACGTCATTGCGCAGGGGACCATCCCGGAAATTGAAGCAAGCCTCGCCTCCCAGATCGGGCCGTTTCTCGCGGGCCGGGCGGGCGTCCATGCGCGGCCCCGTACACCGGAAAATGAGCTGTTCGCGCTGGGGCGCATCCACCTTTCCACGGACGCCATCCACACCGTGAAGCCGCTGGAACTGGACCTGCCCAAAGGGCGGTTGACGGTCGTCACGGGTGTGTCTGGCAGCGGCAAGACCACCCTCATTCTGGAAAGCCTCATCCCGGCCTTGCAGGCCAAGGTGAGCGGCACGGCCCTGCCGGGGCATGTGAAGGCTGTGGAAGCAGACGGCATCGCGCAGGTGAAGCTCATCGACGCGACACCCATCGGCATCAACGTGCGCTCCACGGTAGCCACCTATGCCAACGTGCACGACGAGCTGCGCAAGCTGTTTGCCAAAACGCCGGACGCGAAGGACCACGGCTATAAGGCGGGCGACTTCTCCTACAACACCGGCAAACTGCGGTGCCCTACCTGCGACGGCACTGGCGTGATCAGCTTGGATGTGCAGTTCCTGCCGGACGTGGATGTGCCCTGCCCGGACTGCGGCGGCTCCCTCTACCGCCAGGAAGACAAGACGCCCACGGCGGGCGGCGGGGCGGCCTCCATGGCCGATCTGATGGACATGGACGTGTCCACCGCGCTGGATGCCTGCGCCGACCGCAAGCTGGTGCGCCAGCGCCTGCAGGTGCTGAAGGAGCTGGGCCTTGGCTACCTGACCCTCGGCGAAGAAACGCCCAGCCTTTCCGGCGGCGAGGCCCAGCGGCTCAAGCTGGCCAGCGAGATCGGCCGGACCCAGACCGATTCCGTGTTCGTGTTCGATGAGCCCACCATCGGCCTGCACCCGCTGGACGTGCAGACCCTGCTGGGCGTGTTCCAGAAGCTGATCGAGAATGGGGCTACGGTGGTGGTCATCGAGCATGATCTGGACGTCATCCGCAACGCGGACTACCTCGTGGATATGGGCCCGGGCGGCGGCGACGCAGGCGGCCGCATCGTGGCGGCAGGCACCCCGGAACAGGTGAAGCAGGACCCGGAGAGCATCACGGGACGGTATATCTGAATCAGACAAGCAAAAACGGACAGCTGTGCAGGCAATGCAGGGCTGTCCGTTTTGTTTGCGGCCGCAGCAAAAATCCCCGCCGGGGAGAACACCCGACGGGGATCAGAGCGCGCGTAAGAGGGAAAGGGGGCGCTTACAGCAGTTCGTTGTGCACGGTGCCGCCCACGGTCAGGGTGGGCACATCGCCGGTGTGAAGGAGCTGGGCTTCGTCGTCCTCGCCGCCCAGAGCCAGCAGAGCGGAAAGGCTCAGGGTGGTGGTTTTAAGGGTGGTCACAAAGGTGATGCTCTCCGCGCCGGAGGCCTGCAGCTCACGCAGCACGGGCAGCGGCGCAAGGAGGGTGGCAGTGTCCAGACCGTCGCGGCGGGCATCCACGATGTAATTGCCGCTCTCGGTGCGGGTCTCAAAGGTCACATCTGCGCCGTTGGCATCCACCACGCGCAGGTGCAGGGCAGCGGGCACGGCAGCGGCGGTGGTGTCATTGCTGGGGGTGTCGGGCTGGTCCGGCTCCGGCTGGGGGATGGTGCGCTGCAGGTGGCAGATGGTGCACTCCTCATAGGTGCCGTCTGCGCTGGTGAGCCACTCGTGCTTCATGGCATCAAAGGAGGCTTCTGCGGGGACGGGCAGCTCGAGATCTTCCACACCCGCATCATCGCAGTGCCAGGTGATGGTACTGTCGGTGCGGGAAGCAATGGTGTACACGTGGCCGCCGCGCACATAACGGAACGGCTCACCGGTCACAGTAACAGAGCCGTCTTCGTTCTGAACCACAGCAGAATGGTTGTAGTAGACGATCCCGCTGTCTTCTGAGACAACGAGTCGATCGGAGCGCGCTATGTTATACTCCGGGTCACCGGGCTCGTAAACAGAAAACGTTTCGCCATCGGAAATGTAGTAGTTCTTTATGAGCTCAGAAGAAATATCGAAGGAAGAACCTTTTTTACTGCTTCCGCTTTTACTGCTTCCGCTTCCGCCCACCGCGGTCAGACTGCCGGAAACCAGATGCACATCGTTATTATCTGCGAAATAGTAATTGGCGTTGTTATAGTAACCGCCGCCGCCGGTCGCAGTTCCGCTTTCGGACACTGCATTGCCGCCTGCCACGGTGACTGCACTGTCCGAGATCGTTATTTTGCCGGAGTTGCGATCGATTCCCCTGCCGCCCTCCGCGTTGCCGGAGCCGGAAGCCTGCGCATTCCCGCCCTGCGCAAGGAGAGTGACGTGATCGATCAGGTAGCTGTCAGCGGCAGTACCTATAATAATAGCACCTGTGCCGCCAGTAGAATTTTTTCCGCTACTGCTGCTGTTTCCGCCGATCGCAGAAATATGGCTGTCAGAAATGTTGGATTTCAGTTGACGGTAATTGCCAATCCTGAGGCGGGTACCGCCGCTGGAGGAGTCGCTAGTGGAGTTGCTCACACTTCCACCGGTCGCAGAAAGAGAAGACCCGGTCATGTTGAGGACATCTGCATGCAGGCCGGTTCCGCCGCAGGATGATGAGCCGCCGACATCGCCGCCGACGGCAGTGATGGAAGTGTCAATGATTGACAGATCTTTGGCGCAGATCCCGCTGGAGCTAGCAAATCTATAGTCTTTGGAATATCCCCCTTTGGCGGTCAGAGATCCGCCGTCCTTGTCAGCATCGGTGAGGGTGAGGGTTCCGTCGAGGTGCCCGCTGTGCAGGCCGGCGAGAGAGCCGTGTGCAGAATCATACGTGCTGCTGCCGCTGATCAGCTCATTTTTGCCGTCCAGCTCCAGCGTCACGCTACCTTTGCCGGTGATGTTCATCGCGTCTTCTGTGGAGGAACTTGCGTCCACCTTCAGGTTCCGCAGGATGATGTTCAGCGTGTCGGTACAATTGTTGACGATCTTGACCACGTTCTCCACCACCGAGCTGACGACCGACGTGTTCTCCTCGGCCGGGGCTTCGTAGGTGACGGTCTCGTCTTCGGGGTCGGCGGCTTTTTCGGCCGGTGCGGCGGCTTCCGGCGAGGGTTCGGGCTTCGTCACCTGCACATCGGGGTCCACGGTGTAATCGCCGTATTCGATCACGGTGCCGTCCTCGGTCTCGGTGACGGTGCGCTCCGGCTCGGCGGGGGTGTCCTCAGCTTCGTCGCCGGTATCCACGGCCGGGGCAGACAGCTCCAGCGTTGCGGGCTCAGCGGCCGCATCCTCTGCGTCGGCATCGTCCGCTGCGGCATCTTCGGTGCCCTCTGCGTCAGCGGTTTCGGGCGCTTCAGCTTCGTCAGCCGGGGCTGCATCTTCTTCGGCCGGGGCTTCCTCGTCCTCGGTCTCCGCCGGTGCGGGTTCGGCGGCGTCGTTCTGGGAGGCAGGTGCCTGGGTGTTGTCGCCGGTGATGATGATATCATCCGTGCCGTCGCCGTCGTCCTCCACCTTCTGGCCGCCCACCTGGATGGTCTTGCTGCCGTCTGCATCCACAGTGATGTTCACACTGCCCTGGCTGACATCACAGATGTAGGCCGCCGTGACGGCGGGGGCTGCCGCAGACAGCGCCATGCTCAGAGCCAGCGTTGCGGCGGCCGTTCGTTTGAGTGTTTTTCGCAACCGCATAAGAAAAAACCTCCTGTGTGTTCAATGTCTGGATGCTCCTGCATTTTAGCGGAATGGACAAAAAACGGGGGCACCTCTTAAAACATTTTAGCATAGGGGGGGGGGGTAAAATCAAGAGAAACGTGAAAAAAGCAAAGAAAAACACGAAGAATCGCGCAAAAAAACGCCTCCCGGGCTTTCCGGGAGGCGTCGGCGCGTATAAGGGTTTACCGCTTGATGTCGTAGTTCATGTTCATCAGGTTGCGGATGGAGCTCACATCGTCGGTGATGTTGGCATCGCCGTGGATGGTATGCTTGATGGCGCTGCTTGCCACCGCAAAGTTGATCATGTCCATGGCGCGGTAGTTGTGCAGCATGGCGTAGATCAAGCCGCTGGCAAAGGCGTCGCCGCCGCCCACGCGGTCGAGGATGTTAAAGGTGAACAGCTTGCTCTCGAAGGTGTGGCCGTCGTACCACATAAAGGCCTTCAGGCTGTTCTCGCTGCCGCTGTGGGCGTAGCGCACATGGCGGGCGATGCACTTGAGGTTCGGGTAGCGCTCGATGAAGTGCTGGAAAATTTCATCCTGCTGCTCGTAGCTGGGCTGCAGGGGCACGCCGTCCTTCCAGTCGCCCTTGCTGTGGTCGTTCTCGTCCTTCCACAGGTGGTAGGGCTCGATGCCCAGCAGCACGTCCACATAGGGCAGGCACTCGGTGCAGAAGTCGCGGGCTTCCTCCCAGGTCCACAGGGTGGAGCGGAAGTTGCCGTCAAAGCTGACGGTCAGGCCCTTTTCCTTGGCTTTTTTCAGGCAGGCCATCACAAAATCGGCGCAGTTCTGGCCCAAAGCCGGGGTAATGCCGGAAAGATGCAGCCAGTCAAAGCCGTCCAGCAGGGCGTCCAGATCCACTTTGGAAAGGTCATACTCCGTAAAAGCGGAGTGCTTGCGGTCGTAAGTAACCTTGCTGGGGCGGATGCCGTAACCGGTTTCCAGGTAATAGGTGCCCAGACGGTGGGTCGGGGTTTCCTCCGGGGTGGAAAGGATCATCGGGGTGCAGTGCACATCATTGGAGCGCAGCCAGCGCACCGCACTTTTGCCCAAAGAGTTGTTGGGCACCACGCTGAAAAACGTGCTGTCCACACCCAGGTTGGCAAGAGCCAGGGCAATGTTGGCCTCGCTGCCTCCATAGCTGGCTTCAAAGTTGGAAGCCATACGGATCTTTTCATAGTTCGGCGGGGTCAGGCGCAGCATGACCTCACCAATCGTAATAAATTTAGCCGGGCTGTCGTTATGCAGGAGCAGGGGGTTAAAATGTTCCATAACATCTACCTCTCTTTTCTGGCCCCACGGACAAAACCAGGTCATGGCCCGCCGCAGGGTTTGTTATGTCGTATTTATTGTACCGTATTTTCGTCCCGGTTTCAACGATTTTTACACAAACTGCGCTCATATTTTGCGTTCCTTTTCACTGTTGCACAAAAAGGGCGGTACCGGGCGGCAAAAAACATCGCACACCCATGATTTTTTGCCGCCCGGTTCGAATTGCATTTTAATGTCTTTTATTGTATAATAGTAGAAACTGTGCCCTGGCGGCGGCTGCCGCGCGGGGTGTTGATACAAGTGCCGCACAAAACAACGTTCTGACGTTTTATGCGGGCCATAAATCTGGAGGGAGCCAAACATGGCCGAAACAATGCAGGTCTCCGCGCAGCGCGCCTGGACCCACCTGAAAAAATACCAACCGCTGATCCATGAACTTGTCAGCCGCGATCTGAAAGTCAAATACCGCCGCAGCTTTCTGGGTTACATCTGGAGCATTTTGAACCCGCTGCTGATGATGCTGCTGCAAAGCATCATCTTTTCGTACATGTTCCGCAACGATATCCCAAACTTCCCGCTTTACCTGATCTGCGGCAACACCCTGTTTACCTTTTTCAATGAGACCACCAGCATGGGCCTGACTTCTGTTATCCAGAACGCCCCGCTGATCAAAAAGGTGTACATTCCCAAGTTCATCTTCCCCATCAGCCAGGCGGTTTCCCGCTTTGTCACCATGCTGTTCAGCTTTGGTGCGGTTCTGCTGGTCATGATCTTTACCCGTGCCACCTTCTATTGGACCATCTTTTTGAGCTGGCTGCCGCTGGTGCTGCTCTTCTTTTTCAGCTGCGGGCTGGGGCTGCTGCTTTCCGCGCTGGCGGTGTATTTCCGTGATATGATGCACCTGTACAGTATCCTTACCATGGGTTGGATGTACGCCACCCCGCTGTTCTACCCCATCACCGCCCTGCCGGAAACCCTGCAGAAACTGATGAAGCTGAACCCGCTGTACCACTATATCAACCTGTTCCGCAACCTGATGATGTACGGCAACATTCCCGGCCCCAACACCTGGATTGCCTGCATTTTTTGCGCCGTTGCCTCTATGGCTATTGGCCTGTTGGTGTTCCGCAAGCTGCAAAAGAACTTTATCCTGTATATCTGACGTGAGGTAACGTATGGACGAGATTATTAAAGTCAATGACGTTTCCATGCGCTTTAACCTTGCGCAGGAAAAAACTGAGACCCTGAAAGAATACACCGTAAAACTGCTGACCCACAAGCTGTTTTTTAACGAATTTTACGCACTGAAACATGTTTCTTTCAGCATGAAGCGCGGCGAATCCCTGGCGCTGATCGGGCGCAACGGCAGCGGCAAAAGCACCATGCTGAAAGTGATTTCCGGCGTGATGTACCCCTCCGGCGGCAGCGTTGCCGTCAACGGCGAAATTGCCCCCATGATCGAGCTGGGCGCCGGTTTTGACATGGATCTGACCGCGCGGGAAAACATTTTCCTGAACGGCGCGGTGCTTGGCCACGACCGGGACTATATGATGGAGCATTTTGACCGCATCATTGAATTTTCGGAGCTGAAAGATTTTGTGGATGTTCCGGTCAAAAACTTTTCCAGCGGCATGATCGCTCGTTTGGGCTTTTCCATTGCCACTGAAGTACAGGCCGACATTCTGGTTTGTGACGAAGTGCTGGCCGTTGGCGACTTTATGTTCCAGCAGAAATGCCACCGCCGCATGGAAGAGATGCTTTCCAACGGCACCACGCTGCTGTTCGTCAGCCATGATATCAACCAGGTGCAGCAGCTGTGCCAGCGCTCCATCTGGCTGGATCACGGTGTTCTGCGCGGGGATGGGCCATCGCGTGAAGTCTGCGCGGACTATGTGCGCGCTATGGAGGCCGGTGAAACCTGATGGAAAAGCTGCTGACGGTTTCGGTTGCCGCCTATAACGGCGCTGCCACGCTGCAAAAAGCGCTTGAATCCTGCCTGGTGGCGGATGAAAGCCTGCAGGCGCTGCTGGATGTGATCATTATTGATGATGGCTCCACCGATGGCACCGCCGCGCTGGCGCAGGCCTTTGTGCAGGCACACCCCGGCAGTTTCCGGCTGGTGAGCAAGGTGAACGGCGGGTACGGCTCCACGCTGAATACCGCGGTAGAGCTGGCCTCCGGGCGGTACTTTCGCACGCTGGACTGCGATGACTGGTTTGACACCAATGCTTTGCAGACCCTTTTGCGCCGCCTGCAAAACTGCACGGCGGATGCGGTATACACCAACTACCGCACCGTGCAGGAAAACGGCAGCGGAAAGGCCTTTGATGTCTGCTGCAAATTTGATACAAACCGTGTGTATGCTGTGGGTGAAGTGCAGCAGGCCACACCTGATTTGTGCATGGAGATGCACGCGCTGACCTTCTGCACCAAAACTCTGCGCGCCGCATGGTGCCCCATGCCGGAGCATTGCAGCTACACGGATATGGGCTATACGTTTGTTGGCATGGCTGCGGCGCAGACCATCTGCTTTGTGCCGGTGGTTCTGTACCAGTACCGCCTGGGGCGGGATGGCCAGAGCGTGAGCATGGCCAGCTACCGCGCCCACACGCAGGATTACATCCGCGTAGCGCGCATTCTGTTGGATGCTGCCGAACCGCTGGCCGCACAGCCTGCCCCCGCCGGGCGGGACCTGCTGCTGGTGCAGCGGGCGCGGGATGTGGCGCAGTACCTGATTGAGCTGTACCTGCGCTTTCCCCCCGACCGTGAAACCGGCCTGGCCCTGCGCCGGTATGACGAGATGCTGTGCCAGACTTACCCACACATCGCTGCCATGATGACCAACAAAAACACCCGTCTGCTGCGGGCCGGGCGTTACCTGCCCTACCGCACATTGAGCGCATGGGCGCGCGGAAAACAATCCAACGGCGGCATTTTATAATGCTGTGCCGGATACTTGAATACTTTGCCGGATATGATAAGGCAAAAAGTGAAAGGAGAATACCGTATGCTGCTGCAAAAGCTGCTTTGGCCCCGCGTGGGCATATGCACCGAGGACCGACTGTATTACCGTATGAAAGCCCCCAGTTTCCGCGATGAGGGGGATATCCTGCGCATTGAGCAGGGCGAACGCGTCTGCTTTGATACCTACTTTAACAGCGTCAGCGCAGACAAATGGCGCCGCTACACCGCCGCGCAGAATTTTTCGCTGCGGCTGAAACTGAGCGGCAAGCTGCGCGTTGTGCTGTGCAGCCGCCATTTCATCAACAGCCAGAGCGTGCGCACCGTGCTGGCCGAAAAAGTAGTGCAGGCGGATTCCGTGCAGGAATTCTGCTTCGATTTTCCCAAGGGCGCTGACGGCATGCTGTTTTTTGAGCTGCAGGCCCTGAGCGGCAATGCCGCCTATTGCGGCGGCGCTTATGAGTGCGATGCCGCTGAAAAGGATGTGCAGCCCGTCAAAATCGGCGTGGATATCTGCACCTTCCGCCGGGAGCCGTTCGTTATGGGCAACATTGCCCGCATGCGCAGCGATATTTTGGAAAACGCCGCCAGCCCGCTGCACAACCACCTGGAAGTGTTTGTTTCCGATAACGGCCAGACGCTGGATTACGATAAGCTGAACAGCGATACCGTGCATGTTGTGCCCAACGCCAATGTGGGCGGTGCCGGCGGCTTTACCCGCGGCATGATCGAGATCCTGAAAGCCAACGAAAATGGCGCAGGCGTTACCCATGTACTGGTCATGGATGATGACATTGTGCTGGATACCGATGTGCTGCTGCGCACCTACACCCTGCTGAGCCTGCGCAAGCCGGAATATGCGGATGTATTTGTCGGCGGTGCCATGCTGCGGCTGGACCGCCCTAACATTCAGGTAGAAAACGGCGCCGCCTGGAACCAGGGCCAGTTAATCAGCCACAAAGCCAACTTTGATCTGACCAAGGTTGACCTGTGCGTTGCCAATGAGCTGGAAGAACGCCATGAGTATAACGCCTGGTGGTACTGCTGCATCCCCATTGCCGTTGTGCGGCCGGACAACCTGCCCATGCCCATCTTTATCCGCGGCGATGACATTGAATACGGCCTACGCAACTGCAAACGCCTGGTCACCCTGAACGGCATCTGCGTATGGCATGAGCCGTTTGAGAGCAAGTATTCTTCCTCGATGTACTACTACATCCTGCGCAACCAGTGCATTGACAACAGCATGCACTGCCCCGGCTATGATGCCAACGCCCTGAAAGCCGACCTGCGCAGCCAGGTGATGGGCGAAGTGAACCGCTACCGCTATAAGAATGCTGACCTGCTGATCCGCGGCGTGCGCGACTTTTTGAAAGGCATTGACTGGCTGGAACAGACCGATGCCGAAGCCCTGCACAAAGAGATTATGGCATATGGCTACAAGGCCCAGCCGGTGGACCAGCTGGATGTTCCGTTTGATTATTCCCGCTACCTGTACGCCACCAAAGAGGAAGAAAAAAACAAGGGCAAGCTGAAAAACCTCAAGGTCAAGCTGACCCGCAACGGCTGGCTGGTGCCCCCCACCCGCGAAAACACCGTTGTGAGCATGATGCACATGACCGCCTACAATGCTTACCGCGTACAGAAGGTGCTGAACTATGATTCCAACTCCCAGAAAGGCTTTGTGACCGAGCGCAGCAAGGAAGAATACAGCCGCTGCGTGCGCGAGATGAAAGCCTGCATGAAGGAGATC
>ERZ780012.336-NODE-336-length-18587-cov-6.93449_pt1 | contig 18587 bp, 19 predicted proteins | sample MGYA00511869_ERZ780012 | MGnify/ENA primary metagenome ERZ780012 (study PRJEB29588, sample SAMEA2161608) | human gut metagenome | biome: human gut; feature: human-associated habitat; material: faeces | place: Denmark | collected 2008/2010 ... | reverse complement strand
AGCAGCGGCCGCAGCCGCTGCTGTTCTGTAATAATAAAAATAAAATTTCCGCTGTTTATGCCCAGAGCGAAGCGGAGGGCATTCTAAATGGCAGCTTAGTCGATGACATTTGCCTTCTGCAGTGCCACCAAAATCAACGGGATGAGGATCAGCTGGGCCACGATGCCCGGCACAGCGGTGAGCAGTGCGCCGGACAAAAACGCGCTGAACGGGAAGCTGGAACCGGTCAGGCCTGCCAGCACGAAGCGCACTGCGCCCCACACCAGGCGGCCCGCCACCATGGCGGTGACGAGGGCGGCGTACATCATGGGCAGGGTGTGCTTCACCTTGCGCCAGACGAGGCCGGACACAAGGCCGTAAGCGGCCAGCTCAAAGGCCATGGAGATGGCGATGGGGAACATCGGCGGCATGCCGAACAGCACCGAGCGCAGCAGCGGGGCCACGAAGCCCACGGCCAGGCCCCACGGCCCGCCCAGCACGAAGCCGCACAACAGAATGGGGAAATGCATCGGGCAAAGCATGTTGCCCACCTGCGGCACATGGCCGGTGACCATGGGCAGCACGAAGGCCAGTGCCAAGAACAGCGCCGCCAGCACGATGCTGCGGGTGGTGGAATTGGTTTTGGTTTTCATGAAAGCTTCCTCCTTTGATTCCATTGCTTCTTGCCTCTCCCCTTGGGAGAGGTGGCATTGCGCAGCAATGACGGAGAGGGCGAATGCGTGTCGTTTGAAGCGGCCTCGCCCTCTCAGGCGCTGACGCGCCAGCTCCCCCAAAGGGGGAGCCAAGAAAAAAGGGTCTGCCTTTGGTGTTCGCACCAAAAGCAGACCCCTTCGTGGCGTCTGTAAATAATAAAAGAGCAGCGCCGGAAAACCTGCCGGGGCTTTCGGCGCGCTGCGGCGCTGCGCACAAAGGGCGCAGACACGCGTTTTGGATAAATGCTCCATCGGGATGGAGAAAACGGGCTTCGACCCGCACACCCGGCTTCGTGCCGGAAATCTGTGAAAAATATAGCAGATGTGCCCGGCCTTGTCAAGATGCGGCAAAAAGCCTGCATTTTGACCAAAAAGCGGCCAATTTCCACGGATATTTCCCCGCGTGTGTACATTTTGCATGAAGAAGCTTGACCTTTCTGCACAGAATAGCTAATATAAACTTGAAAAAGAGCGCGCCGGGGGCGGCTGGCCGTTCCGGCGCTGACGAAAGGCTTTTTTGAACGCTTGCAATTCTGAGGTTCATACGGGAGGACCATCATGACAAATGCAGAAAAACTCACCCTGGCAAAGCACGCCTGTCACATCCGCATGGGCGTGATCGAGGGCACGCACAGCGCAAAGTGCGGTCATCCGGGCGGCAGTCTGGACATCGCCGAACTGCTGAGCTACCTCTATTTCGTGGAAATGAACATTGACCCGAAGGACCCGAAGAAGGCCGACCGCGACCGTCTGGTGCTGTCCAAGGGCCATGCCGCCCCGGCACTGTATGCAGCGCTGGCCGAGCGCGGCTACTTCCCGGTGGAAGACCTCAAGACCCTGCGCAAGATCGGCAGCTACCTGCAGGGCCACCCCAACATGAACGAGACCCCGGGCGTGGACATGTCCACCGGCAGCCTGGGCCAGGGCATCTCCGCCGCCTGCGGCATGGCCCTGGGTGCCAAGCACGCGGGCAAGCCCATCAACATCTTTGCCATCGTGGGCGACGGCGAGGTGGAGGAAGGCGAGTGCTGGGAGGCCTTCATGTTTGCCGCCCACTATAAGCTTTCCAACCTGTGCGTGTTCCTGGACCGCAACCGCCTGCAGATCGACGGCAGCACCGAGACGGTCATGAGCAGCGAGCCGCTGGAAGACAAGATGAAAGCCTTCAACTTCAACGTGCTGACCATCGACGGCCACGACTACGACCAGATCGAGGCCGCCGTGAACGCCTTCCACGCCGAAAGCGAAAAGCCCACCTGTGTCATCATGGACACCACCAAGGGCAAGGGCGTTTCCTTCATGACCAACTCGGTGGACTGGCACGGCAAGGGCCCCAATGACGACGAGTACAAGATCGCAATTGAGGAGCTGAACGCCGCATACGCCGCGCTGGAACAGGAGGATAAGTAAGATGGCAGACGTGAAGAAGATCGCTACCCGTGAAAGCTACGGCAACACCCTGAAGGAGCTGGCCGCCGAAGGCCACGACGAGCTGGTGGTGCTGGACGCAGACCTTGCTGCCGCCACCAAGACCGGCATGTTCCGCAAGGCATACCCGGACCGCCACTTTGACTGCGGCATCGCCGAGGGCAACATGATGGGCGTGGCCGCCGGCCTGTCCACCATGGGCTATGTGCCCTTTGTTTCCAGCTTTGCCATGTTCGCCGCTGGCCGTGCCTTTGAGCAGGTGCGCAACTCCATCGGCTACCCCCACCTGAACGTGAAGATCGGCGCCACCCACGGCGGCATCTCCGTGGGTGAGGACGGTGCTTCCCACCAGTGCTGCGAGGACTTTGCCCTCATGCGCAGCATCCCCGGCATGACCGTCATCTGCCCTGCCGATGACGTGGAAGCTCGCGCCGCCGTGCGCGCCGCCTTTGCCATGGAAGGCCCCGTCTACCTGCGCTTTGGCCGTCTGGCTGTACCCGTGTTCCACGACGAAGCCAACTACCACTTCGAGATCGGCAAGGGCGAGCAGATCACCGACGGCAATGACATTGCCATCATCGCCACCGGTTTGATGGTCAACGAGGCCCGCATCGCCGCCGAACAGCTGCCCGCCGAGGGTATCCATGCCCGGGTCATCAACATCCACACCATCAAGCCCCTGGACGAGGAGATCATCCTCAAGGCTGCCAAGGACTGCGGCAAGGTCATCACTGCCGAGGAGCACAACGTCATCGGCGGTCTGGGCGAAGCTGTGTGTGCCGTGCTGAGCGAAAAGCTGCCCACCCCCGTGCGCCGCGTGGGCGTGCAGGACAAGTTCGGCTGCTCCGGCCCGGCCTGGGACCTGCTGCGTGAGTACGGCCTGGATGCCGCCACCATCTGCAAGACCGCTCATGAAATGCTGAATAAATAAACCGCAAAACATTACGGCCCGCTGGACATCTGCGTTCGGCGGGCTTTTTGCGCCGTTGTGTGACCCGGTCACGGAAAATGTGCCGTTTTTTGGGGTATACTGATGCCATCATCAAATGAAAATACACCCTTTTTCAGGAGGTAAACAATATGGCAGTCGTACCCATTACGAAAGAAAACTTTGCGCAGGAGGTGCTGCAGAGCGAAAAGCCTGTCCTGCTGGACTTCTGGGCCAGCTGGTGCGGCCCCTGCCGCATGCTCAGCCCCATCGTGGACGAGGTGGCCGAGGAGCGCACCGATGTGAAGGTGGGCAAGGTGAACGTGGACGAGCAGCCGGAACTGGCCGGTGAGTTCGGCGTCATGAGCATCCCCACCCTGCTGGTGTTCAAAGGCGGCAAGCTGGTGAATCAGGCCGTGGGTGCCCGCCCGAAGTCTGGCGTGCTGGCACTGCTGGGATAACCGCATAAAGATAAAATGGAGCTTTCTTTTCGGCGTGCGCCGGGAGAAGGCTCTTTTTTGTTCTTGAGAGAAAAACACATTGCCGCACTTTGATTTTTCTCTGTACAAACGCACAGAAAAATCGTATCATGAAGATGAAAACACTGTCACTTTCCTACTTTACAACTTTACCTAGATAAAGTAAAATAACAACAGAACCATAAACGATCAAACAGTGCGCGGATCGTGCCGCGCAAAGCGCCGGGCAGTGCGGTCCGGCGGCATAGAGGAGTGGAAAAGTGCCGGAGAGGCCTGCGGGCACCGGCCGGAGCCAAAGCGTGCCAAACGCACCAAATGTGTAATAAACGGGGGAACCGACAATGGAATTCAGTCTTGCAAACCTGCAGCCCAAGGAGCGCGCCTCCTTTGCGCTGCGTGCCTTATACGAAGCGGCGGGCTGCCGCAAGTACCACATGGGACGGTTCGAGGAGTACAGCCTGTATCAGGCCAACCGCAGCTTTCTGTCCTCGGAGCAGGTCATCACCTTCACTGACCTGGACGGCCGTTTGCTGGCCCTCAAGCCGGACGTGACCCTTTCCATTGCCAAAACGGCCCAGCCCGCCCCCGGCGAGACCCTGCGCTACTACTACCACGAAAATGTCTACCGTCCCTCGGCTGAGAGCCATACCTTCAAGGAAATCAGCCAGATGGGCCTTGAGGTCATCGGCAAAGTGGGCGAAGCCGAGGTGCAGCAGGCTGTGTGTCTGGCGGCACAGTCGCTGGACGCGCTGGGTGCTGAATGGGTGCTGGAAGTCAGCCACATGGGCTACCTGTTCGGCCTGTTTGATGCCTTGTCCGTGCCGGAAGCTGCCCGGGCAAAGCTGCTGGAAAAGCTGCGCGAGAAAAACGCCCATGAGCTGCGGGCCGCCGCCCTCGCTGCCGGGCTGGACGACACTGCCGCCGACACCTTGTGCAGCGTGCTGAATCTCTCCGGCAGCTACGCCGAAACACTGGAAAAAGCCGCAGCCCTTAGCCAGAACGCCGCCATGGGAGCCGCCGTGGCCGAGCTGACCGCGCTGGCCGCTCCGCTTGCCAAGGCGGGCGGCAGCATCCGGCTGGATATGACCCTGGCCGGTGAGATGGAATACTACAACGGCCTTGTGTTCCAGGGCTACCTGAAGGCCCTGCCCCGCCCGCTGCTGAAGGGCGGACGGTATGACCTGCTGCTGCAAAAGTTCACCCCCGGGGCGGGTGCCATCGGCTTTGCGGTGTATCTGGACGAGCTGGACCGGCTGAACGCGATGCCGCCGGTGCAGAAACACAGCACCGACAAGGTGATGCTCAATGTGGCTTTGCCGAAGGGACGTCTCGGCGACAAGGTGTATAACCTGCTGGCGGGCATCGGCTACGGCTGCCCGGAGGACTACAACGCCACCCGCAAGCTGGTGGTGGAAAACCCGGAAGCGGGCATCCGGTACTTCCTCGTCAAGCCCAGCGACGTTGCCATCTACGTGGAGCACGGCGCGGCGGATGTGGGCATCGTGGGCAAGGATATTTTGACGGAAGCTTCCGCCGACGTATACGAACTGCTGGACACCGGCCTTGGCAAGTGCCGCATGTGCGTGGCCGCCCCGGCAGACTACAAAGACGACCCCAGCCGCCCGGTGCGAGTGGCGACCAAGTTCGTCAACATTGCAAAAAGCTATTACGCATCCATGGGCCGGGACATCGATATCATCAAGCTGAACGGCTCCATTGAGCTGGCCCCCATTCTGGGCCTGTCGGATGTCATCGTGGATATCGTGGAGACCGGCACCACCCTGCGGGAGAACGGCCTGAAGGTCGTCACCGAGTTTATGCCCATCTCGGCCCGGTTCATTGCCAACAAGGCCAGCTACCAGTTCAAGCACGCCGAGATGGACACCATGCTGGAAAAGCTGCGGGCGGAACTGCAGAACAAGGAGGAAGCAAAATGATCAAGCTGTATAACTTCGACGAGCTGAAGCCCGAAGAAATCCTGAACCGTGACATCCGCGCCGAAAAGAACGTGGAGGATGTGGTGGACGGCATCATTGCCGATGTGCGTGCCCGGGGCGACGAAGCGCTGAAAGAGTACGCCCTGAAATTTGACGGCGCGAAGATCGACGACCTGCAGGTGACGCAGGCTGAAATTGACGAAGCCTTTGCGGGCATGGACCCCTACTTCCTTGAGACCCTGCGCGAGGCCGCTGCCAACATCGAGAGCTTTCACCGCCAGCAGGTGCACAAGAATTTTGTGGTGAACGACAAGCCCGGCATCGTGCTGGGACAGAAATACACCCCCATTGAAAAGGCGGGTGTGTATGTGCCCGGCGGCACGGCGGCGTACCCGTCCACTGTGCTGATGGATGTTATCCCTGCCAAGGTGGCAGGCGTGTCGGAGATCGTCATGACCACCCCCGCCGGTAAGGACGGCAAGGTGAACCCGGTCATCCTCGCCGCCGCCGCCACCGCAGGCGTGACCAAAATCTTCAAGACCGGCGGCGCACAGGCCGTGGCGGCTCTCGCCTACGGCACCCAGAGTATTCCCGCTGTGGATAAGATCGTCGGCCCCGGCAACATTTACGTTGCCACCGCCAAGCGCAAGGTGTTCGGCAAGGTGGGCATTGATATGATCGCCGGTCCCAGCGAAATTCTGGTGCTGGCGGACGGCGGCTGCAACCCGGCCTGGGTGGCTGCCGACCTGCTGAGCCAGGCCGAGCACGACAAGCTGGCAAGCCCGGTGCTCGTTACCGACAGCGCAGAGCTGGCCAAGGCCGTGCAGGCAGAGCTGGAAGTGCAGATCCCCCAGCTGCCCCGCGCCGCCATTGCCCGGGCCAGCGTGGACGACAACGGCAAGATCATCGTCTGCACCGACCTGCACAAGGCCATTGAAGCCTGCAACATCATCGCACCGGAGCATCTCGAGGTGTGCGTGGAGGACCCCTTCGGTGTGCTGAACGAGATCAAAAACGCGGGCAGCATCTTCCTGGGCCGCAACGTGCCGGAAGCACTGGGCGACTACTTTGCGGGCCCTAACCACACCCTGCCCACCAGCGGCACCGCCCGCTTCTCCAGCCCGCTGGGCGTGGACGACTTTGTCAAGAAGTCCAGCTTTATCTACTACACCCGCGAAGCGCTGGGCGCGGTGGCACCCCTCATCGCCGACTTTGCCGAGCGTGAGGGCCTGCACGCCCACGCAAAGAGCGTGACCATCCGGTACGAAAAGTGAAAGAGGCTCGCCCTCTCAGTCACCTTCGGTGACAGCTCTCCCAAAGGGAGAGCCAAGAACGTTACGGTACGGCGCTTGCCTCTCCCTCTGGGAGAGGTGGCACGGCGTAAGCCGTGGCGGAGAGGGCGAGGCCGCTTGCCGATAAAAGAAAACTGGAGGATTATTTCATGAGCCGTTTTCTTTCCCCCACGCTGGCCGCTGTCACCCCCTACACCCCGGGTGAACAGCCGCAGGATCAGCAGTACATCAAACTGAACACCAACGAAAGCCCTTACCTGCCGTCCCCGGCGGTGGTGGCCGCTGTGAGCGAGCACGAGGTGGAAAAGCTTCGCCTTTACTCCGACCCCGCCTGTGCCGACCTGCTCAAGGCGGCCGCCGCACACTTTGGTTTGCAGCCGGACCAGATCATGCCCGGCAACGGCAGCGACGAGAACCTGTTCTTTGCGCTGCGGGCCTTCTGCGACGAGCAGCACCCGCTGGCCTATGCCGATATCACCTATGGCTGCTACGGCGTGTGGTGTGGGCTGATGCATATTCCCAGCCACATCATCCCGCTGAAAGAGGATTTCACCCTGGCCCCCAAGGACTACTACGGCCTGAACCAGACCATCGTCATCGCAAACCCCAACGCCCCTACCGGCATTGCACTGCCCCGGGCGGAAATTGAAGGCATCTTAAAGGCCAACCCCAACAATGTGGTCATCGTGGACGAAGCTTATGTGGACTTTGGCGGCGAGAGCTGCGTGCCCCTCATCGACCGGTACGAAAACCTGCTGGTGGTGCAGACCTTCTCGAAATCCCGCCAGCTGGCCGGTGCGCGGCTGGGCCTTGCCATGGGCAATGCAAAGCTCATTGCTGACCTGAACCGGGTCAAGTTCAGCCTGAACCCCTACAACATCAACCGCCTGACCCTGAAAGCCGGGCAGGCCGCGCTGGAAGATACGGCTTATTTCGATAAGACTCGCGCCGCCATTGTGGAGACCCGCGCATGGACAAAACAGCAGCTGGAAGCCCGGGGCTTTGCCGTGCTGGACAGCCGCTCCAACTTCCTGTTTGCAAGTACCAATCGGAAAGACGGCGGAACACTCTACAAGGAGTTGAAACAAAACGGCATTCTGGTGCGCCATTTCGATGCACCCCGCATCTCGAACTGGCTGCGCATCACCATTGGCACCCCGGAGCAGATGCAGACCCTTATGGACACACTGGACAAGATCATGGAGGAATGAACCATGCCGAACCGAATGATCTCGCTGGAACGCAACACCAACGAAACGCAGATCGACCTCACCCTCGATCTGGACGGCACCGGCCGCTACGAGGTGGACACCGGGTGCGGCTTTCTGAACCACATGCTGGAGCTGTTCGCCCGCCATGGCCGGTTCGATCTGGTGCTCACCTGCCACGGCGATGTGCAGGTGGACTACCACCACACCACCGAGGATGTGGGCATTGCACTGGGTCAGGCCTTTGCACGGGCGCTGGGCGATATGCGCGGTATCCAGCGCTACGGCAGCTTTTATCTGCCCATGGATGAAGCGCTGATCCTGTGTGCCGTCGATCTTTCGGGCCGCTGCACCCTGAACTGGGACGTCCATTGCAGCACCGAAAAGGTGGGCGATTTTGACGTGGAGTGTGCCAAAGAATTCTGGCTGGGCTTTGCCCGCAGCGTGCCCGCCACGATCCACTTTGTACAATTTGCGGGAGAAAATACCCACCACATCCTCGAGGCCTGCTTCAAGGGCGCAGGCCATGCACTGGGCGCGGCCGTGAAGATCGACGAAGCCCACAAGGACGAAATTCCTTCCACGAAAGGACTGCTGGTATGATCGCAATTATCGATTATGGCGTGGGCAACCTGTTCAGCCTGAAGTCCAGCCTGAAACAGCTGGGGCTGGAAGCGATGGTGACGGCGGACGCCGACACCATCCGGGCCGCCGACCGGCTCATCCTGCCGGGCGTGGGCGCATTCGCTGACGCCATGGCCAAGCTGGAAGCAACGGGACTTGTGCCGGTCATCAAGACGGAAGCCGAACAAAAGCCGCTGCTGGGCATCTGCCTTGGCATGCAGCTGCTGTTTGAAAAGAGCTATGAGTACGGCGAGCATGCGGGCCTGGGCTTTGTCAAAGGCGAGGTTTGCCCGCTGGAACCCGACCTTGCGGACAAGAGCCTGAAAGTGCCGCAGATCGGCTGGAACGCCCTGCACATCGTGAAAGACGACCCGCTGTTCCAGTACATCCGCGAGGGCGAGTACGTTTATTACGTCCACAGCTACTACGGCAAGAACTGTGCCGAGAGTACACTTGCCGTGAGCGATTATTCCATCCCCGTCACCGGCGCGGTGCGGGCGGGCAAGGTGTACGGCACCCAGTTCCACCCGGAAAAGAGCGGCGACACGGGCCTGCGCATTCTGAAAGCGTTCAGTGAATTGTAAGGCGGCTCGCCCTCTCCGTCATTGCTGACGCAATGCCACCTTGTCCCCTTTTTGTCGTTACGCGACATCTTCCCCCGGCCGGGGGAAGTCTTTCAAAGGGAGAGGCGAGAACTTGACAGTAACGCTTCTTGGCTCTCCCTTTGGGAGAGCTGGCGCGATAGCGCCTGAGAGGGCGAAGATCCTATAAGGAGAACAACCATGCAATTATTTCCAGCCATTGACCTGCGCGGCGGCAAGGTGGTGCGCCTGACCCAGGGCGACTACGACCGCATGACCGTTTACGGCGAGGACCCCTGCGCGCAGGCGCGCCAGTTCCTTGCCGCGGGTGCAAAGAACCTTCACGTCGTCGATCTGGACGGCGCAAAGGACGGCACCCTTTCCAATTACGATACCATTGCCGCGCTGGCAAAGCAGGGCGGTTTGTACATTGAGGTGGGCGGTGGCATCCGCACCGAGGAGCGCATTGAAAAATACCTCTCTCTCGGCGTGGGCCGCTGCATCCTGGGCAGCGTGGCGGTGACGGATTTTGACTTCACCGCCCGGATGCTGAAAAAATACGGCGATAAGATCGCCGTGGGTGTGGATGCCAAGGACGGCTATGTGGCCATCCATGGCTGGAAGGAAGTGAGCGCCGAGCCGGGCGTGGACTTCTGCAAGCGTCTGGCCGACGCCGGGTGCACCGCCATCATCTACACCGACATTGCCTGCGACGGCGCCATGCAGGGCACGAATCTCGGCCTGTACCGCACACTTGCAAAAGAAGTGCCCGGCGTGGCCTTCACGGCCAGTGGCGGCATCTCGTCGGAAGCCGAGCTGCTGGAACTCAAAGAGATGGGCACCGCAGCGGCCATTCTGGGCAAGAGCCTGTACACCGGGGCACTGGACCTGAAACGCTGTGTAGAATTGGTGCAGGATTGAACGGGGAGGAATGACAGATGATCACAAAACGCATTATCCCCTGCCTTGATGTGCGCAATGGCCGCGTGGTCAAGGGCACGAACTTTGAGGGCATCAGGGATGTGGCCGACCCGGTAGAGATGGCCCGCCTGTACAACGCCGCCGGTGCCGACGAGCTGGTGTTCTATGATATCACCGCAAGCTACGAGGGCCGCGCCCTGTTCACCGACATTCTGACGCAGGTCGCCAGCGAAATTTTCATCCCGCTCACCGTGGGCGGCGGCATCAACACGCTGGAAGATTTTGACCGTGTGCTCAAGTGCGGCGCGGATAAGGTCAGCGTCAACTCCGGCGCACTCAAGAACCCCGACCTCATCCCGGCGGCGGCACAGCGCTACGGCAACCAGTGCGTGGTGCTCTCCGCCGACGTGAAGCGGGTGGACGGCCAGTTCCGGGTGTTCGCCAAAGGCGGGCGCGAGGACACCGGCCGGGATGCGCTGGACTGGATCAGCTGGTGCGTGGACCACGGCGCGGGCGAGATCTGCCTGAACAGCATCGACACCGATGGCGTGCGCAATGGCTTTGATCTGGAAATGCTGGACGCCGTGGCGGCACGGGTGAACGTGCCCATCATCGCCAGCGGCGGCGCAGGCAAAAAGGAAGATTTTCTCGAGCTGTTCCACCACAAGGGCATCGACGCAGGCCTTGCCGCCGGCATCTTCCACCAGAAGCTGCTGACCATCCGCGACCTGAAAGAATACCTGAACGCAAACGGCGTGGAGATGCGGCTGTAAATTTCACCCGCAAACCCTTGCGTTTGCGCACCGAATACGCTAAACTAATGGTATCCCCATTCTGGGGAGGGAGAACTGTTATGAATCTGAAATTTGATGAAAAGGGCCTGATCCCTGCCATCGTGCAGGACCACTACACCAAAGAGGTGCTCACCCTCGCTTACATGAACGCCGAAACGCTGGCACTCACCATTTCCGAGGGCCGCACCGTGTTCTGGAGCCGCAGCCGTCAGGAGATCTGGCGCAAGGGCGAGACCAGCGGCAATGTGCAGCGGGTGGTGTCCATCACCGCAGACTGCGATGCCGATGCTCTGGTGGTGGAAGTGGTCAAATCCGGCCCGGCCTGCCACACCGGTGCCGAGAGCTGCTTCTTCAACGAGGTATACGTCTCGCCGGAGCTGAAGCAGTTCAGCTGGCAGGGCCTGTATGAGCTCATCAAAGGCCGCAAGACGGACCCCAAGGAAGGCAGCTACACCACCTACCTGTTCGAGAAGGGCAAGGAGAAAATCCTGAAAAAGGTGGGCGAGGAGTGCACCGAGGTCATCATTGCGGGCGAAAAAGAGGACAAGGAAGAAACCGTTTACGAGATCAGCGATCTTGCCTACCATGTTCTGGTGCTGATGGTCAGCGCCGGCATCACGGTGGAAGATGTGACCCGTGAACTGGAAAAACGTCACGTCATTGACCACAAGGTCAAACAGGAAAGGATGCAGTGAAGTAATTATGGCAGATTATAAGAAGTCCAGTGTCCATTGCCACTCCACCATGTGCGATGGCAAAAATACCTTGCAGGATATGGCAAGTGCTGCGTGTGCGCAGGGCCTGACCACGCTGGGCTTCACCGGCCATAGCTACACCCAGCGCGACCGCGAATACTGCATGAGCCCCAGCCGCACCGCCCAGTACAAGGCCACCATCGCAAAGCTCAAGACCGAGTACAAGGGCAAGGTGGATATCCTGTGCGGCATCGAGTGGGATATCCTGAGCGAGGATAAGCGCACCGGCTACGATTACTGGATCGGCAGCGCACACCATCTGTACGGCAAGAACACCGGCAAGTACTACGAGATCGACTTCCGCCCGCAGGACCTGTGGGACTGCATCAACGATGACTTTGATGCCGACCCTCTGGCCGCCGTGGAAGCCTACTTTGCCGAGGTGGAAAAGGTGGCCGCCCTCAAGCCGGACATTCTGGCCCACATCGACCTGATCAAGAAGCTGAACGCCAACGGCGAGTTCTTCGACGAGGAATCGCCCCGCTACAAAGCCGCTGCCCTCAAGGCCCTGCAGGCCGCCAAGGACAACGACTGCCTGCTGGAGGTGAACACCGGCGGCGTCTACCGCGGCTACCGCAAGGACTTCTACCCCGGCGCATGGCTGCTGGGCGAGTGGCAGAAGATGGGCGGCAAAGTTATTATTACGTCCGATTCCCACGACATCAACAGCCTGACCTTCGGCTTTGACGAAGCTGCTGCTGCCATCAAGGCAGCGGGCTTTACCAGCGTGCAGGTGCTCACCGGAAACGGCTTTGAGACGCAGGAGCTGTAACGATTTAGAATCACCTCCGCTTGCGCTCTGGTGATTTTCAGCGGAAAAATTATTTTTATATTTACAAATCTGGAAAATCTGCGGATTTTCCAGATTTGTCTTTTCACGAGAGGGGCCCGTGCGGGCAGCTTCCTCGGAAAAAGCAACAGCATCACATGGAAAACAAGGGGCTGACTTTTGTGCAGTCCCTTGTTTTGCGGTAAAAACACAACATTGGAGGACCCCTATGACCCAAGCGCAGCCCCGGAAGAAACAACTTTTCAATATGAACGTAGACCTGATGCACGGGCCGATTTTAAAGAGCCTGCTGCTGTTCATGCTGCCCATCCTCGTCTCCAACCTGTTCCAGCAGCTCTACAACACGGTGGACACCATGATCGTGGGCAATGTGCTGGGCGACACCGCCCTTGCCGCCATTGGCTCCTGCGGCTCCATCTACGAGCTTCTGGTGGGCTTCGGCATCGGTATCGGCAACGGCCTTGCCATCGTGGCAGCGCGCTCCTACGGCGCGCAGGACGAGGACCTACTCAAGCGCACCGTGACGGGCTCCATCGTCATCGGTCTCATCGCCTCGCTGGTCATCACCACGGCGGGCTTCTTCGGCCTGCGTCCCCTGCTGCAGCTGCTGGACACCCCGGCGGAAATTTTAGAGGACGCCTACCGCTACATCATCGTGATTGACCTTGGCGTCATCGTCATGTTTTTGTATAACCTCTGCGCGGGCCTGCTGCGCGCCATCGGCAACAGCGTGATGCCGCTGGTGTTCCTGCTCATCAGCTCGGCGCTGAACGTGGGGCTGGACCTGTGGTTCATTGCCGGTATCGGCATGGGCGTGCGGGGCGCAGCTGTGGCAACGGTGATTGCGCAGGGCATCTCGGTGGTGCTGTGCGTTCTGTACGTGCTGGCAAGGGTGCGCATCCTCATCCCGGAGAAAAAGCATTTCGCCGTGGGCAGTCATCTCTACTGGGAGCTGTTCAGCCAGAGCATCTCCATGGGCCTGATGAGCAGCATCGTGTCCGCCGGTTCGGTGGTGCTGCAGTACGGCATCAACGGCCTGGGCACGCTCACCATCGCGGGCCACACAGCCGCCCGCAAGCTGTTCGCTTTCACGGATATGCCGCTCATCTCCATGGCGAATGCAGGCTCCACCTTCGTCTCCCAGAACCGCGGCGCAAACCAGCCCGACCGTGTGCGCAAGGGCATGCGGGAGATGTACCTGTACTCGGTGGTGGTGATGGTCGCCGCCGTGGTGCTGATGAACTTTGGCGCGGAATGGATGGTGCAGCTGATCTCCGGCTCCACGGAGCCCATCGTGCTGGAAAACGGTGCGCGGTACCTTCTGTGGAACGCACCGTTCTATGCGGTGCTGGGGGTGCTGCTGTGCACCCGCTACGCGCTGCAGAGCCTTGGCCAGAAGGTGCTGCCGCTGTTCTCCAGCGTGATCGAGCTGGTGGGCAAGGTGATCTTTGTGCTGGTGTTCATCCCGAAATTCCAGTACAATGCGGTCATCCTGTGCGAGCCCATCATCTGGTGCTTCATGACGGCATATCTGGTGGCGGTGTACCTGCACGAGCCGTTTGTGTTCCCGAAAAAGAAGAAGTAAAAACAGGGCTTTGCAGCGATAAAAGCGACTGCAAAGCCCTGTTGTGTTTTGATGAAAAGTATGCTATCATAAAACTGCCGCTTTGGCGGCAGGGCGCTGTGCCACAAACACAGGCGGCTTTTTTCTCCTTACCGGCACCTGAGCGCGCCGGGTAAAGAGATTTTTCTTGAAATCTCGCTCCCCCGGACGCTTGAGGGCGGAAAGGGGGGATGCACCATGACGTTTGAACAGGTCGTATTGCTGCTCACGCTTCTCGGCGGAGCGATCTACGTTACGTTCGAAATTACATGGACTGTTTCTCACAGCGATAGACGCAAGAAAAAATGACCGCCTCCAGCTACCAACTTGAACGGTCATTTTTCTTGATCTGATTCAGTAAGGAGCGAGCCGTTTGCGGGCCAGCGCCTTTCTATTTATAGTATAATCATTTCACAAGGGACTGTCAAGGGCGCATCCGTGAGCACTTGACAGCCTTTTTACGTTACAGCGCCGAATAGCCAAAGCTGTTCACCAGCGCATCGATGTGCTGGCCGGCCTTGCACATGGGGCACTCGCGGCTGTCGTAGCTGGAATAATCCGGCAGGCTGGCGGGGTCAAAGATGGACGTGACCGGGTAGCCCATGCACTCGTGGGTGGTGGCGAAAATGGCCGAAAGGCCCGCCACGGTGCCGCCGTAGTAATCCACGGCCTGCACAGCGGCCTGCACGGTGTAGCCGGTGGTGATGGAAGCCGCCAGAATGAGCACATGCTTGCCCTTCACCATGGGGGCCAGGTTGTCGCGCAGGATGATCTGGCTGCCGGTGGTGTACTCCGGGGTGACGACGTAGATGGTCTGGTGGGCGTTCATGTTGGCAAAGCCGTCCTTCGTCAGCTCGTTGGCAAGGCAGGTGCCGATGACCTGGGTGCCGTCCAGACAGAGCACGGTGTCCACGATGGTGTTGTGCTGGTAAGCCGCCACCAGTTCTTTTGCCACGGCCTTTGCCTCGGAAAGGCGGGCCTTTTGGGTGGTGACGTCGATGTAATAATTGATATGGCTGTGGCTGGTGGCAAAATGACCCTTTGCCACGCGCAGGAACAAGTTGCTTTTCTTGGTGGGAAGCTTTACCATGTTGATCATCGAAACAGCACTCCTTTACAGCGTTTTCGGGGGTTCCCTCAAAATACAAAACATCGCGGCGACTGCTCTGCCGCGATGCACCTGTACGATCTGATAACCCTATTGTACCGGAAAACACCACTGTGCACAAGGCACAAAACAACTAAAAAACTTTGCTCTGTTTGCGGCAGGGTGCCAAAAACTTGGATACAAAAAGGCCCGCACCCTTTTGCAGGTGCGGGCCTTGAATGCTTTTCAATCAAACCGTCTGGATGATGCTGGTAATATCCCAGGTTGCATAGACGTCAGAATAAGCGTCGTTCTCGTTGCCCAGAGCATTGTGACGGGGGAAATACTGGATGTAGACATTCTTAGCAGCTTGCAGAGCGTTATCGTCCAGATTGCTGATGGTCAGTTTGACTTCAGTAGTCTCGTTGACCTTCAGACCATCACCACCACCGTTAGCATCGAAGTCAGTTGCATTGGGAGAAACGTAATGTGCAAGACCGTCGGTGTCAACGTATCTCAGCTGATAGTGAGAATAAGAATTACTGGTGCCCTCGGAAACGGGGGTGTGCTGGAATGTGCACTTCAAAGTACCGTCCGCATAGGTGGCACCGGATTTCAGGACGTGCTTATCGTGAGAAGCACCAATGCCCAGGAAGCCACCGGAAGAACCGCCGAAAGTCAGGGCGCTGTCATTGTTCACATTGTAGACAGCACTGGGCTGGTTCGGGTTGCCGCTGCAGCCGGTGAACATACCGGCACCTGCCACGGCCACTGCGGTGAGGGCAGTGTATTTCATAAAATCACGACGGGAGAAAGTGTAAGACATGATCGTTCCTCCTTTAAAGGCAGATACATTCAAAAAGCCTTGCGGCGTTTACTTATAAAATAGGCGAAACCGGTGGAAATGTCAATGCCTTTTGCAAAAATAAATTCTGCAAAAAACAGGATGCTGCGCGGGTTTTGGACGAAATTTCGTCCCGCTTGCGGGGCATCAGGCGCGGGTGACGTCGGCGGCCTTCATGGTAAAGGTGAGGGTCTTGTCGGCCACGAAGGTGGGCATGTAAGTGACTTCCAGCTCTTTCCAGCCCTTGGGCACCATCAGCAGCATCTGGACATAGCCGCTGCCCTGCGGGGGCAGGGTGGTGGAGTCCGAGAAGCTCTGGGAGTTCTGGTTGTACAGCGAGATGGTGGCGGTGCACTCGACGGTCTGGCCGTCGCAGGAAGCCACGAAGTCGGTGGTGTCGGCAGCCAGTGCGTGGAAGTTTGCGTCCACATTGCTTGCCGGGGGCACCGGGTAGGCGGCGTCGATGGCGTCCACATTCTGTGCGCCGATGGTGAAGGTCTGATCCTTGGTGCGGTTCACCACGGTGACCAGAACTGCCAGATATTCATAACCCTCCTGCTGGGGAGCGGTGTCAACGCCGAACAGGCTGGAGAGCTGAACACCCAGACCGTTCCAGTTGCTGACCTTATCGCCGACCTTGACGGAAACGACGGTGGAGCTGCCGTTCTGCTTGCAGCCGGCCAGCATGCCGGATGCGCCCAGAGCCACCACAGAAGCACCGGCGCCCTTCAGAAAAGCGCGGCGGGAAATGCAGTTGGACATAATAAATCCTCCTTAAAACGTGTGGAAAGCCAGCTTTCCAGAATCTACTATTCTGTTTATACCCTTTCCGGCACAAAAGTGCAAGCCTTTTGGGCGAAAAATCACCTGTTTTTCACAGGAATATCACCCTTCCGGCGAGATGCCCTTGACGTGGGTCTCGCTGGTCTTGACCAGATTCAACAGGCTGGGGGTGTACAGCGGGAACTCCCGGGTCAGGCTTTCGGTGGTCATGGCAAGGCAGGCGGGGTCCTTCACGCCCTCGCCGCCGTTCACGTCCTGCCCGGCCAGCAGCGCTTCCACATTGGCCTCAGACATGCACATCACGGCGTCGGAATAGCCGCGCCAGCGGTAGGCGTCGATGCTGAACATGCTGGCGGCGTTGTGGGGCTCGGCCGAGTAGAGGTGGCGGAACATCTTGGCCACCGCCATCATCAGGTAGGAGCTCACCTCGGTGGTCAGGGCCTTGCTGTGGCACTGGCCGATCTTGGCGTACAGCACGTTCAGGCTGTTGGAGATCAGCTTTTTGTTCATGGTGGGCAGCACGCTGCCGTGGTAGACGTTATCCTTCATCTTATCCGGGTTCGGGATATCTTCGGCCGAAAGCATCATGCCGTTGCGCTCGGCACTGCGGCCCAGCAGGTAATCGCAGGAAACATTATAATAATCGGCCACCCGCACCACGAAGTCCAGGCCGCACTCGCGGATGCCTTTTTCATAGTGGGACAGCAGCGCCTGCGAGACGCCCAGGTCTTCGGCGGCCTGCTTCTGGGTGATGCCGCGCTCTTTGCGCAGCAGCTTGATGATACGGTTGAATTCCATGATACTGACTCCTCAATGCGTCGGATGGTTGGGGGACATCCTGATTTTTGGTTTACAACAGGTTGATTATACACAGCGGAAAACGACTTGTAAAGCAAGAAAAATGACGATATTTTTCATCAAATTTCGTCATTTTTGTCAAAACCATTGCACCGGATACCATATCTATGTTAAACTGAAAGCATCAGCGCATACATTTTGTGGCGCGCGATTTGCGGGAAAACCAAAAAAAATTCGGCGCTTTGGCACGGTCTGCAGCCGTTTGCCGGGAATTTTGGCCAAAAACAGCGCTGCAGGCAGAAAAATAAGACGAGGGATCAGCATGGAAAACGAGTATTACAAGCGGTATGAGCCGTTCTTCGGCGAGTGGCACATCAAGCGCTTCATCGGCGCAGGCAGCTACGGCAGGGTGTTCGAGATCGAGCGCCGGGATGAGTTCGACACCGTGTACACCGGTGCGCTCAAGGCCGTGACCATCCCGTCCAGCCAGGGGGAGCTGGACGAGATCCTGGCCGACGGCATGGACATGAACGGCGCTTCCACCTACTTCCGGGATTACGTCAAGGAGCTCAACCGGGAGATCGCCCTCATGAGCAAGCTCAAGGGCCACAGCAACATCGTGAGCTACGAGGACCACAAGATGTTCCCCCACGAAGACGGTGTGGGCTGGGACATCCTCATCCGCATGGAGCTGCTCACCCCCATCACCAGCTACCTGAAGCAGAACCACACCTTCACCCGCCGCGAGGTCATCCAGCTGGGCATGGACCTGTGCAAGGCGCTGGAAATTTGCCAGCGGTACAACATCATCCACCGCGACATCAAGCCCGCCAACATCTTCATCTCGGAGACGGAAGATTTCAAGCTGGGCGATTTCGGCGTGGCGCGCATCGCCAGCGCATCCACCGGCGCTTCCACCCGTGCGGGCACCGTGAACTATATGGCCCCGGAGGTCTTCCGGGGTGAAAAGTACACCAGCAACGTGGACATTTACTCGCTGGGCCTTGTGATGTACCAGCTGCTGAACGCGAACCGGATGCCGC
>ERZ780012.334-NODE-334-length-18748-cov-2.72551_pt1 | contig 18748 bp, 7 predicted proteins | sample MGYA00511869_ERZ780012 | MGnify/ENA primary metagenome ERZ780012 (study PRJEB29588, sample SAMEA2161608) | human gut metagenome | biome: human gut; feature: human-associated habitat; material: faeces | place: Denmark | collected 2008/2010 ... | reverse complement strand
TCCGGCACATGCCAGCGATACTGACATGATACCCAAATACTTCATCACATTTCTCATAAATACTAAATACTTAGGTTTAACAAATACCCCGGTCATAAGCACATCGGGAAAAAGATATGCGACACAATTTTGTGCCACTATAGAGGCACTGCCGTGCCATTGGGAAGGCACATCTGTGCCACCATAGTGGCACAGATTTCGGTAACTATATCCCTTTCTCTTCCATACCGACAGGGGTGAATTCAATATAGATTTTCAAAGATTAAGTTCAGAAACTCAGGGAAGTGCCTTCAACCTGGTTCAACAGTTGCGGTTTGGCCTTTCCACAATCCACTTTCACAACCTGAATACGGTTGTCGGCAGGTAGACAAACCAATCCTTCTGCCTGCTTCTTGTCAGCACTGTATACCTTCAGGCTCATTTTACTCCAATCCATCTCAGCAGTGGACTGCGCCAACTTCAGATGAGGAAGTACCGAACCGTCACGTACCAGCATGATTATCGGCAGACTGCCTGCTTCAATCCGGTGCCATCCGCCTTCGTAGACTTTCTCTGTCTGGTAGTCTATCCATTTTCCTTCGGGAAGGTAAACTGTGCGGCCCGTCATACCGGATTCAAGCAAGGGGGCAACCAGAATCTGCGAACCGAAGAGATACTCGTCATCCACTTTCCATGCTCCCGGATCATCGGGGAATTCTACAAACAAGGCTCTTAGCATCGGTAAGCCCTTTTCTGTACATTCCTTAGCCTGAGCATACACATAAGGCATCAGACGGTACTTCATCTCCGCACTCTTGCGGAAGACATCCTGCACACGCTTGCTGTCGTACAACCACGGCTCTGTCGGAGGTGCCCCATGCGCGCGGGTATGGGAAGTAAGAAAACCGAACGGTATCCAGCGGCAATACAAGTCCTCCGGAGTGGATTTTACAAAGCCGCCCATATCATGGCTCCAGAAGGAGAAACCGGACAAGCCGAAGGACAAGCCTGCACGAAGCGTACCCAGCAGACCCGTGTTCGTAGTTGCAGAATCACCGCCCCAATGCAATGGATAACGCTGGGAACCAGCCCATGCGGCACGTGCCCACATTATATTCTCGTTGTGCAACTTCTTGGTTATCTCGGACACTGCCATATCATAACGCACCGGATAGAGGTTATGCTCATACCATCCGCTCTTGCCGGAAGCGTAAATACCATTCAGTGGAGCAGCCTCGCCAAAGTCTACTTTAATGGCACTGACACCGATATTCAGCAATCCCGCCAGTTTGTCCTGATACCACTTTACTGTTTCCGGATTGGAAAAATCAAGCACCACATCTTCGTAGGGAAGTTCACCATTTCCATTTTTCACATACATGTCTTTCTCTATCAGTTCAGAGAAATAACGGTTTTTAGGAGTGAAATAAGGCAACTGCCACAAACATACATGGAAACCTTGTGACCTCAAATCCTTCAACATCTGCTGTGGATTCTGGAAACGGTTCTCGGAGAATTTATAGTCACACTGCCAGTCCACATCAAACCAGCCGGTATCGAAATGGATAACATCGCACGGATACTTGTTCTTACGGATATTGGCCGCTACATCATAACCTTCCTTTTCACTGAAATAGGTAATACGGCTCATCCACGTACCGAAAGACCACAAGGGGGGCATGCCCGGCTTTCCTACCAAATCGGTGTACTCGTCCAGAATATCTTTCGGCTCGCCGAAGAAAACGAACAAATCCAGGTTCTCGTCACCCATGAACATTTTGTTCAGCCCAATATAGGTAGCACCAAAATCACAAGTCACGGGAGCGGATGTATGCATAAACATACCATATCCCCGGTTACTCATAAAGAAAGGAATCGGTTTGTACATCTGGTCCGTCTCAGGCCCTTGTGGGTCTGTAACGAACAAGTTCACCTTCTGTCCGGCCTTGTTCAGCCCAGTGGCAGACTCTCCGCAACCAAAAATCATTTCATCTGCAGTCAAGGTAAATACCGGATTGATGCGGCGAGCATTGTCGCTTCCCCGCTTCACAAAACAGAACGGCGTATATTTTACCTGCGTAGAGTCCGCGTCGCTCAAAGCGGCAGTCTGGCTCAAGATACGTCCGGCTTTATCCTTCAAGACGATTCTCCAAGGATTCTTGTTAATCTGAATGGTTCCATAGTCGCTGGAATAGATAATCTTGTCATTCGTCTCGATAACTTTCCAGCTTCCATCCCTGCCCGGTTCCTTTGCCAACATGATGGAAGCGGCAGGTTTGGGTTCCACCGGGGTCGTTAGCATACGGATACGTACCGTACGCGGAGTTACAAAGTCAATCTTGAATTTGAGGTTAGGGTCATTTTCATAGGCAGTGAAGGGGAAATCGAGCATTCTCATTTTACGGGGCTGTGCACCGTTGGTATTGAAGGCTTGGCGGGGCATCAGATGCCCGCGTTTCCAATTCACCAGCCCTTCACCCGACTTGGCATCGAATGACTCCAGGTGATCTGCAAAAAACAAGGTATTACTCAAGTCACGGAAATCGGTACTCATGTCCAGAGGTTGGTTCATCAAATACGAAGTACCGTCATTGACATGTGGCTGTGCCAACAGATTGCCACCGGCAAACAACAGCATCGCCACTGCTAAAAGTTCTTTCTTCATACTATTAGGATTTAAATGATCTCGCCTGCAAATGTATTTTTCTTAAAGGAAACACAGATGCCTTAAAAATGTCTTTTAATATCCGGTTTTGTTTCATAGAACCCATATAGGGCCATTGGAAACAAAATGCATACTATTTTTCACCAAACGGAGGATATCATCCCACACGAATACGCAAATCTTTCCTTGCTCGTTCGAAGGATTATATTTAAGTTTGCAGTTACAATATTGTTAATCCTTCTAATAAAGAAAATACATGAAACAACTGCTCCTATTCCTTATATGCAACCTGGCCTTCCTCCTTACTGTTCAAGGTAACTCAGCGGAAATCCCGCCGGCTGTCATGTTCAAGCAGCTCTCTACAACAGAAGGACTCTCCAACAACAGTGTCCGAAGCATCTACAGAGACAATAGGGGATTCCTCTGGGTGGGGACAGAATCAGGACTCAACAAATACGACGGCTACTCCTTCCAGCAGTATTACCAGAACAACTCCGACCTGCCGGACGATGCCATCAGCGAAATTTTCGAAGGACCGGACGACAATGTATGGATAAGGACTTCCAGCGGCTACAGTATCTATAATTATAAGACCGGTGAATTCGACAATGACTATAAACCCATACTCGATGGGCTGCAAATCCCCAGTAAAAACATTCTGAGGATGGGAAAAACATCCAAGAATGAGTTTTGGGCCTACGACTATTCCAAACTTTACATACGAAGCATGGACAACAGCTCCATCAAAGCCTATCCACTGGTAGTTGAAAAGATTTCAAACCTCTATATAGGTGTCCAGTTCATTTATATAATGTACTCCAACGGTACCCTATACAGTATCAGCAAGCAGACTTCCGAAGTCAAGGAAATAGCCATTCCCACCATCTATAGACCTTTGCTGGAGAATCATGAGCCACACATTTACATAGACCAAAACGAAAGCCTATGGGTATACACCTTCCAAAACAGCCTACTTTTGCACAAGAACAGTTTTACACAGCAATGGGAGGACATCAGCCTGAACAATAACACTCACATACAGTACAATCGCGTGCAACGCATCCTCGACCTGGGAGACGGCAACGTATGGATACTTACCAGCCATATGGGGCTGTTCGTTTACAACACCCTGACCAAATCGCTTACCAACTTGGTGCACAATCCATTGAAACCGCACACCATTGCCAGCAACAATCTGAATACCATTTACCGGGACAAAGACGGAACCATATACATAGGGAATTTCAAACACGGTATTTCCTATTATAGCCCCATGTCCCAAATCATACTATGCAACAAATCCCTGGAATATGATGATATCCTGACCTTCTGCGAAGACACCAGCCAGGAATACATTTACTACGGAACAGACGGTACGGGACTAATCCGACGTTCACTAGTGACCGATTCATACGAAAAGATAGCAACTCCCGCCAATATTGTAGTCGACTTATCCATCGACTCCAAAAACCGCCTATGGATAGGCACCTTCCAGAAAGGACTGCTATGCTACTCGAAAGGGCAAATCAAACAATACACAGTAAGTAACAGCCAGCTTCTCGAGAACAATGTGTATACAGTAAAGGTAGACAAACACGGATACATCTGGATAGGTACCATGAAAGGATACATACAGAGGTTAAATCCGGAAACCGGGCAGTTTGACACCATCTTGTACCGTCCGGGAGAATTCTTTGTCCGAGATATGTACTATGATAAAGACAGTACCCTTTACGTAGCGACCAAAGGAGGACTCATTATCATCGATACGGAAACCCAAGCCTATAATATCTACGCCGAAGCCGGCCGCTTCAAGGAGAACAATATGCTCACTGTCTATAAGGACAGCCGGGACCTTCTTTGGATAGGACATCCACACGGACTGAGTATATGGAACCAGAAGAACGACTCCATCTACTTCCTTGACCAGAAAAACGGACTTGCCCGCAGCCTCGTCAGAGCCGTCACGGAAGACAACAACAACCAGATGTGGATTGGTACCGGCAACGGCATCTCACGAATCAAAATAACAAACGGTACATACGCCATCGTGAACTACTCCGTAAGCGACGGACTGATATGCAACGATACCAATGTCCACGCCATCCTCAAGCTACAGAACGGCAATATACTGATAGGCACGCCACAAGGTTACCAGACTATCATTCCACAAGACATCCTGACCACAAGTTATGATGCCAATATTTACCTTACCGGTATTGAGCTCAAATCCGGAATGACCCATCCGGACATCCTGAACGGCAGCTCACTTGAATGTGCACAACATCTTTCCTTCACTGAAAAGGAAAATTCATTCACTCTGTCCTTCTCTGCCCTCGACCTGGTGGAAACGGATAAGATAAAATATGCCTATAAGATTCATTCCAACTGGATTTATGCTGAAAACAACAAAGTAAACCTATCCATGCTGACTGCCGGAAACTATACTTTATCCGTCAAGGCATGCAACTCACAAGGCATATGGAGCCCCAACGTCAAGGAACTGAAAATAAAGATACTCCCTCCTTGGTGGCGCACTTGGTGGGCTTATACCATATATAGCGGTATCGTTTTGTGCATCCTTCTGTCCATTATCCGCAATCTGCGCTTACGCCAAAAGCAGAAACAAATCATGCAGGCCATCGAGGTGGAAAATGAAAGGCAGCAGAAAATCAACAATATGAAACTGCAGTTCTTTGCCAACATAAGTCACGAACTGCGGACTCCCTTGTCACTTATCATCAATCCGCTTGAAGAGTTTTTCGTAGACCATCCCGAATATCGTAAAGGCATTTTGGATATGGTCAAACAAAATGCCGACTATCTGCTGGAACTGATTAACCAACTGCTGGATTTCAGAAAGCTGGATGCCAAGGCTGAAACCCTGAAATGCAAACATGACAACATCCTTATCATTCTGAGTGAAATATTCCACTCTTTCGATCCGATAGCACAGAAACGGAACATCAGCTATAGCCTTACCGCTCCACAACATTCTGTATTCATGGATTTTGACTATGACAAGATACGCAAGATATGCACAAATATCCTGTCAAATGCATTCAAGTTCACTCCCAATAAAGGAAGCATCTCACTGGATATTGCCGTAAGAGGCACAAATCTGGAACTGACCTTTACCGACACCGGTTGCGGCATAGAGGATGAAGCCAAGGAGAAAATATTCCAAAGATTCTATCAGTCGGGCAAAAACCTGTCGAACAACGGAGGCAGCGGCATTGGACTGCACATTGTTTCCGAATACGTAAAGATGCATCAGGGTACTGTCTGTGTCAGGGATAACCAGCCTTGTGGTTCTGTATTCCTGATTGCCCTACCCCTACACCAGAACAGTAATGAAACCAAAAACGGAGAACCGGTCGAAGGACCGGAAATAAAAGAAGAATCCCATCCATTCACCATACTACTCGTAGATGACAACTACGACTTCTTGAAATTTCTCTCTGAAAGTCTTGCCAGGCAGTATCATGTATTAAAAGCCACAAACGGAAAACATGCACTGAATGTACTGGAAAAGGAAGATATTGATTTAGTGGTCAGTGACATCATGATGCCCGAGATGGATGGTCTGGAACTATGTTCAACCATCAAGAATGACATACGCTACTCCCATATCCCCATTATCCTCCTGACAGCTAAGGCAAGTGAAGAACACCAATTGGAAGGGCTTAGCGTTGGCGCAGACGACTATATCACCAAGCCTTTCAATATGGAAGTCCTCAAGCTGCGCATCAACAAGATTATCGAGATGAACGTCAAACGTCAGGAAATATTCAATCAGGACATTAAAATCGAGCCAAGCCGTATCACCATCACTCCCCTTGACCAGCAGCTGGTGGAAAAAGCCATCCAGATTGTAGAGGACAATATCAGCGAAACCGAGTTTTCCGTCGAGGAGCTTGCCAGCAGCCTGAATATATCACGCAGCTATTTCTACAAGAAAATGATTAAGATAACGGGAAAGAAACCCATCGAATTCATCAGGACCATCCGTATGAAACGTGCACAACAACTCTTGACAGAAAGCCAGATGCAAGTTTCGGAAATTGCATATACCTTGGGGTATAACTCCCCCAAGATATTCTCCAAACATTTTAAAGAAGAGTTCAACATCAGCCCATCCGAATTTATAAGGCAGCAGGCTGAATAGAAACATTATTTTGACATCAAAGCATCCAACGAAGACACCAACGCCACCAAAGCAGCACTCCAATTAATGGCTATTTCATTGGAAGCATACGAACCTTCCACATCTGCATAAGACTCATCCGGCAGATTGGAAGGATAGGGTACACCGTCTTGTTGGCCAGGATTGGGACCGCCAACAAGGAAACCGGGAAGAGGTGCCTCTATATCATCCGATGCAGAAAGACGATGGTGCGGATACAGAGGACTTTTCATCCCGAAACCGGTGACATAACAATATCCCGTGGCATTCTTTCCTAAAATGTAGTCCATATTGCGGTAGGCGTTCGTCAGGTACGACTTCTCACCTGTAAGCAAATAGGCACAAACCAGTGAAGTGGCTTGGTTAGCACACCCTTCGGCAAGGCATCCCCAAAAGAAATCTTTGGCATCGTTGCCGTAAGGAGCGTGGAAAGGAGAGCGGTCAGCACCCCGCACAGCCTCGGCAGCATAGTCCAGTAGCAGGTCTTTCATGGCATTTGCCAACTCCACGTCTTCACCCTGATATTCCCTGCCCGGTTGCAGCCAGGCAAACACGCCCAACGCAGTGGTATTGCCCCAAGAAGGAGTCTTATATGCAGTGGGCAGATGCTTCTTCACTTGTTCCCGGTAAACGGGCTTTCCCGTAGCAAGATAGAGCTCGGAAGCCGCCCAGAAGAATTCGTCATCGGCACTACGATCACCGTAAGCTCCCGTAACCACGGCAGGTTGATATTGCTTGTTGAGGAGGTCCTGATGATAGAGCGCTTGCGGATGCGCTTCTGCCCAGGCGTAAGCACGTTCGGCAGCCTGCAAAGCCACTTCCGAAAAGCCAGGATAATCCTCTTCGTAAGGAGCAAACAACACGGAAGCTTGCGCTAAAGCCGCAGCATAGTCCAATGCCGCCGTTACTGATTTCTGAACTACATAACGGGGCTGCTTACACTCCGTAGGCTTGATAAATCCCTCGAACGAAGGGGTAGTCAGCTTGTGGTAGACTCCTCCGTCGGCAGGGTCTTGCATGGTCAGCATCCATTTCAGGTTATAGTACATCTCGTCCAGCAAATCGGGCGTGTGGTTTCCGCTTTCCGGGATGTTCACCCGTTGACGGATAAAATAGTCAGGAAAGCGGGCATAAATCGCCTGCATCAATCCGATGGAATAAGCGGAGTTCACAATGTACTTGTTATAATCTCCGGCATCATACCATCCTCCCGGAGTAGAAATCACCGCTCCCGCCTTACGTTCCGGCCCGGCAGCATTGGGATGTACCAGCACCTTGTCATCTGGATGGCCTGCCGGACGGCTCCACCGACCCGCATAAGTCGCTTCGATGGGCATACCCGTACGTTGGTAATAGAAAGATTTCAAAGCGGCATCGGCCAAAGGGGACAGCACCTTTTCCTTTACTTCGAATGCCACTGAATCGCCGTTAACCAACAGAAGATATCTTCCCGGTACCGTGATGTCACTGAAATCCAATATTATCCTGCTCCTATCCGACCAAGCGGATGAAGCGGTATATCCGGGTTTGCCGGAAAGTAGCCGATTGCCCGTGGCTGCATCTACTATGGTAAATTCACGTACCTCACCGGCATTCACCACAGCTACTTTTTCCTGCTGGGGATAATACCCTAACTGATTCAAACGTACAGTTTCTGAAGGATGCCCTAAAGTGGCCATTCCTCCCAGAACTGTAAACAGACATGTAGTTATATTCATATCACTATTCTTTATATATTAATATTATTCCATTTCAAAATTATTTATCCGACAATAAGGTAATGAAACTGATAGCCGGCAAGTGTACCCGTACCAGTCCATTCTCCACCTTCACTGCAGTTTCCTTCATGCAGTCTTTTGTATTGGTCACATAGACTTTCAGTTCCTTCACTTCTGCAGGGATACCGGAGATGACAGCCTCGCAATCCGCCCCATTATTGACCATATGGACGGCATATTCCCCACGCACCATATTTCCGAAAGCCGCACAGTTTAGTTTTTTCTTGCTGCTACTGACCGGAATGGCCAAGGCATCGGCCGGAGTGGAGGCCAGCTGCTTAATGTTCCAGAAACGTTGTGTAGGACGCAAAGGACCTTTGGAGCCATAAATGCCGTCTCCCCACAACAACGAATAGTCTGAAGTGAGCTGCCACTGCAAGATGGACAGTGGTTGGCAAATAGCACAAATACGCGTATACAGATTGATTTCATAAAGTGCAAACGTCGACTCATTGAATATCTCGGCATAACCATGAGCAGCGGCATCCGTACTACCCTCACCAACCAAGAGTGGTACATTAATCGCTTTGGCAGCATCCGCCCACTTCCTTAACGTAACATCATCACAACCACGCCATGAATGGAAAGAAACTGCACCAATATACTTATGAGTCTCAGGATTGTTCAAAGCAGGAAGGATGAAATCAAAAGTCGTAGCATCCGAATTGTCGCCAAGCAGCATACGGGTAGGAAGATTCAACCCTGCCAGATAAGCACCGAATTCCTGAATGAAATCTGCATGCTCCTGCGGCGTGTGAAGGACATCAATACCCAAATCCGATTCGTTGAACGAGAACATGGAGAACTCAATACCATAATGCTGTTTAGCATACAACAGATAATCTGCCATGGATTTATAAATCTTCTCCTTTTTCCGGCTATCCAGACGATAAGCAATGACACCATCTTGACGGGCATAACTTGCAGGACCTCCGTCAATGGCCCATGCAGGCGGAAACCAACAGCTTAGTATTACCGGCATTCCCATCGCCTTCAAGCGCTTTGCCATGAGGAGACTTTCCTCCACCCGCTTGTTCAGTCCCCCATTCTGTGCCACGGCAATAGGATCGGATTCTTCTTCGGGTTGCCACAATCTCCACGGAAATTCCACACGGCCATAAGCTACGCGCAAATTTTCCAGACAGTAATCTATCACTTTAGGGTCGGCAGCAGGATTCTGCAGGCGGAAATTCCCTCCAAAGCCTGCAAACAAACTTCCCGGATTCTGCATATCCAATGTAATTTCCGCGTCACTGTGATCTATCACTCCGGAAGCATGCAGTTCCATAGACAATGCTGTTCTCCCAGCCTTTTTCAGAATCGACATCAGCGAGATATACACAACAGTACCGGTAGACTCTTTTTCAACCGTGGCCTTTACAGACTTATTGAACTTGAATTCCAACTTCCTATTGGCCGAAGTAACGGTCAGCTTCCTGCCACTTGTCCTTACTTTGGCATCAACGTAGTTTTCCGGACTTAAAGCAATACAGTAATAGGCTGTCTGGTTCAAAGTAGTGTCCGACAGCGCATCAATAGAAATCTCCACCAAGCCTTTTCCCTTATCAGTCACTTTCTGATGGAACTTTACACCTCGCAGAGTAGTCGTCACTTCCTGCATATCCCCCTCACGATGGAAAACGGGACGGACCTGCTTCTCCTTTCCAGTAATCTCCATATCTCCTTTCAAGGTTCCGACACGCAGGGATGACTCAAAGTCTATCAATTCACCGTCTACACGGACACCCGTGATATTGCTCCATGCCATCACTTCCGTCTGGGCAGAAAGCGGCAGAGATAATATACCACACAGCAATACAACTATTCCAAACTGGAAAATTCGTAAATTCTTCATAATATCAAATCTATAAAAGGTTGTCATTTCAGTCTGGTATCAATCTCAAACCCCATACGGCTATTATGATAGGGACAATTCCACATACTTGCTTTAGGCTCCTTGTAGCGGGGAGTTCCATCTTCCAGCACCGTTCTGAACCATTCACCATACTCCTTGTCTATCATCCGTGATTTGATGAAGTTCCAAGTGCGGACGGCACTGTCCAAATAAGATTGTTCACCAGTCAGTTGCCAGGCATTGATACAACCGACCACAGTTTCCGCCTGGCACCACCAGGAAGCATCCTTCCTGATTTTGTCCTTATGCCGTTCGTACATCATGGCGCCCATCGGGTTGATGCCCTCTTTCAAGGAGGCGTCTGCAAGTTCCAATGCTACCTTCCTGCACCTCCCGATAACCTCCGGGTCACCCAGAGCCTCTGCAGCTTCCGTCAGCAACCAGGAAGTTTCGATGTCATGCCCGTAAGAGTCGATGTCATCCAGATTGTTCCAATTCGAATCACAGTACAATATCAGGTGATGTGTTTGTGGATTGTAGAGCTTGGTTATTATCAAATCTATTACTTTTGTAAGACGTTCGCGTAGGCCATTATCCTTCCATACTTTATATAAAGCTGTGTATGCCTCCAATACGTGGATATGGGTATTCATTGTTTTGGTGGCAACGCCATCTCCATCATATCCCAGCTTTTGGGGAACTCCCCATTCGCGGGTGAAAGATTCTATATAACCATCGTTTACGGGGTCTTTGATTCTGCTCTCCATGGTCCGGTAAAGTTCTATGGCTTTTTGCAGGCTTTCATTGTTGCCCGTTGCTCTAAAATGTTCGGACAAACCGTAGATAGCATAAGAGCAGCCGTAAGTCTGCTTGTTCGTATCCAATGGGGTACCGTCCGCTTTTATCAGCCAATATACGCCTCCATACTGCGAATCAATGAAGTGGTCTATGAAATACCGTTGCGCCCTGTCAGCCAATTTACGGTAGGCAGTATCGCCATACATCCGGTAGGCGGTTGAAAAAGTCCAAAGGATGCGGGCATTCAGTACACCACCTTTGGGAGCATCCGCTATCGGGGCACCGTCACGTCCCAATGAACCATAAAAGCCTCCGGAAGAATCTACGCTGTATCTTTCCCAAAAAGAGAGGATATTCTCTTTCAAGTCCGAGGTTATTTCATCTTTTAAAACCTTGTCTACGTGTGACTGTGCTTGCAGGAAAGGTGTAACCAGCAACCATACTGTAATCAGCAAAAAAACGGAAAACATACGTTTCATAATATAGCGATTTAAGGAATTAATCATAGTTACATTGCAAATGTACAAAAAAACAAGTTGCCACTACTCACTACCATCCTTTTTCAATGGATACAATTGGTTCCGATAAAGGCTGTTTTTGGGTACTGAGTCCTTGTTTTACCAGACATCAGCTTTTATTAGCTCAAACGTTGGTATCTGGCAGTTCAAACACCATTGTATGACAAATATAACAATGAATATCATAAAAATAGAGGAAAAAGACACATTTCATAACGTTATTGGCTACAAACAAAAGCCATCCGTTTCCTTTTTAGTCCGTATATTAGTAGAAAATTTCGTAACTCAAAAATAGATACTATGAGAAAGAAACATTTCCTATTTGCATCAGTCTTGGCACTGCTTTGCAGCAGCAGTACGCTGCATGCGCAAGACTTCAAGCTGACATCCTCCGGTTATTTCAAGAACCAGGGAGTCGACGTCATGGCTTTTGATGACATCTATCCCGAAGGACACCAGGGAGGGGTATGCATCATCATGAACGGACACCGTGTGGCAACAAACGGAGACATCCGCCTGGAAGCCACGCCCGGACAATGGCAACCCGTACCGAAACAGCTCGACCGGAAGCTCGGTGACAACAGCATCACCGCCACGCTGTGCTATCCCGACTCCTCACGCCATCTCACCGGATTCAACCCGATGATTTACCCGGACCTCCACCTTATATATACGGTAAACGTGGAAAGCAAAGGTAAAAACATAGAGGTGACCGTAGATCTTGACCGCCCCATTCCCCAGGAATTCATCGGAAAAGTGGGCTTCAACCTTGAATTCTTCCCGGGTTCCCTCTTCGGCAAGCCCTGGATTATGGACGGTCAGAGCGGCATCTTCCCGCAACAGCCCAACTCCCCCCTGATGACAACCCAGCCCAACTATCTGCATACAGGAAACTACCATGACGGCAAAAAATCGCTGGCAGACATGGACAAACTGATAGGAAAAGGTTACAGCCCGATTGTGGCAGACGACATCATCAGCGAACCTTATGCCAAAGGAACCAAGTTCACCTCCCGGCCCGATGACCCTTACAACAAAGTTACCATCGAATCATTGAGCGGTGACCTGCAACTGTTTGACGGGCGTATGAACCACAACAACGGCTGGTTCGTACTGCGCAGCAACATAAAACCGGGTGTCACCAAAGGTGCCGTCAAATGGATTATCACTCCGAACGTAGTGGCCGACTGGATGTATCAGCCGGTTATCCAGACTTCACAGATAGGTTATCATCCCACTCAGGACAAGGAAGCCGTCATCGAAATGGATATACGTGACAACAGAAAGGAAACGGCACAAATCATCCGCATTGATGCCGACGGCGAAAAGGTTGTCAAGAACGTCACTCCTGCCAACTGGGGTAAATTCTTGAGGTATAACTATCTGAAAGTAAACTTCACAGATGTAAAGGAACCGGGGCTTTATAAGATTAAATACAATACCTCCGTGTCTCCCATCTTCCGCATCGACAATGACGTATATGCCCGTGGCGTATGGCAACCCGTACTGGAATACTTCCTTCCCGTACAGATGTGCCACATGCGCGTCAACGAAAAATACCGCGTATGGCACGACTGCTGCCACATGGACGATGCCCAGATGGCACCGGCACACAATCATATCGACGGCTACGACCAGAAAGAGGGCCTGTCCAAGTTCAAACCGGGTGAAGTGGTTCCCGGAGTGAACATAGGCGGCTGGCACGATGCCGGAGACTTTGACCTCCGCATCGAATCCCAAGCCGGAGAATCCTATATCCTGGCACTGGCCTACGAAGCTTTCCGTCCGAATCTCGACGTGACTTCCATCGACCAAATAAACCGTGTGACGGAAATCCACCAGCCCGACGGTAAGAATGACTTGCTGCAACAAGTAGAGAACGGCGCCCTTACGGTAGTCAACGGCTACCTGGCACTGGGACGTCTCTACCGGGGAATCATCTGCAACGACCTTCGCCAATACGTACTTCTGGGTGATGCCGCCGCCATGACGGACGGAAAAATCGGTAATGAAGACGACCGTTGGATATTTACAGAGGACAACCCCGGACGAGAACTGTCGACAGCCGCCCAACTTGCTGCCGTATCACGCGTATTGAAAGGCTTCAATGATACATTGAGTGTACATTGTCTCGACATTGCCCGCAAAGTATATGCTTCTACCGGAAACGGCAACAACAGAGCCTTGTTCCCCAAAGTGCAGGCAGCCGTAGAACTGTACCTCACCACGGGCGAACAACCCTATATGGACTTCATTCTGGACAACAAAGAGCTCATCATCAAGCAGATAGGCCGCATCGGCTGGTACACGGCACGTGTGGAAAAACAGTTTGCACAAATGAAGAACAAGAAAGCCAAAGCTTTCTCCACCGCTTTCCGCAAAGAACAAGCAAGAGCAGGAGACTCCTTACGGCATTCCCTACCGTCCACATATCTGGGGTGCAGGCTGGGATATACAGCGTTTCGGCTTCCAGCACTACTTCCTGACAACCGCCTATCCGGAAATATTCCCGAAAGCACCGGTATTCAATGCCCTCAACTTCATTCTCGGATGCCACCCGGGCTCCAACCAGGCTTCCTTCGCCTCGGGTGGCGGCGCACAATCAGCCACTGTGGGCTACGGACTGAACCGCGCAGACTGGTCGTACATTCCCGGTGGAGTCATTTCCGGTACGGCGCTTATCCGTCCCGACTTCCCGGAACTCCTGACGTTCCCGTTCCTCTGGCAACAGACTGAGTATGTGTTGGGAGGAGGTTCGTCCCACTATATGTTCCTGGTACTTGCAGCAGAACAGTTGCTGAAACAATAAGAAAGACAGAGGGGGAACAAAACCCTCTGGATGTTTTCTTTTAGGCGCGGATTACACGGATTTCACGGATTTAGTTTACTGCATCCATGGATTCCGCGTAACCCGCGCCTAATATTATAGTATAATGAAAGTGTTTATCTACTTTCCGTTCTTTCACCAATTATCCGTACGGAACGGAATGGTAGGCAATTCATTTCCGCCAATCATCGTACCAATCTGGAAATCATGGAAACAATAGCGCACGCTGACGGGATGGGATACCTTTTCTGAAGAGATTACCACTTCATTCGTCTGCCAGTGCAGCCATACTTTGTCGGCAGGATGGAACACACGGTCCTCACCCGCCACTTCGAAACCGCGAAGGTCATAGTTGCGACAGATACCCATTTCCAAATGGTCGAAGGAAACCCATGCTTCACTGCCTTTAGCAGTCCATGACTTATATTGTGGGCCGAAACAGTGTATCTGCTTCAATCCATAGGTAAGGTTCAATGCCAGATAGCTCAAGCGTTGACCTACCTTTGTCTTGTTGCGGGGATGGATATTGTACATCTCATAAGGCTCTACAAGGTCGTTTGTCGAAATCATACCACTGTTCGGAATCAGGCTTTGGGCACGGAATTGCGCTTCACGTAGGTAAGCAGCTTTCTCTTGCTGGGTACCTCCATAGGCGTACGGCGCTATTTCGGCAAAGTAGAAAGGCAATTCGCCCAGCCCCCATTCCTTGCGCCACAGCTGCACCATGTCGGCCAAGCGTTCGGCATATGTTTCATGGCGACCTACGTTCGACTCTCCCTGATACCAGATGAACCCTTTGATGGTATAGTTCTGAAGCGGCTTCAGCATGGCATTGTACATCAGCATGGGGCGGAGCATGGGATGCAGGCGTTCGATGGAATCGGGGTTGAGAGATATGTCTGGATAGTTTTCCAGCAGTTCACGGCTTATCCAACCTTCTACAGTGGATCCACCGTAAGCGCTACAGATGATGCCGACCGGAATCCGGAGGGCACGGCTCAACGAAGTGGCAAAATAGTAGGCCGTCGCACTGAAATCGGGTGCGGTTTCTATGGAAGATATGTTCCAGCTACCTTTGCAGTCGGTTTGCAGTTCATAAGTCTGGTGCTTGGGAACGGTGAACATGCGCACACCCTTATTTTCGGCAGAAGCTATGATATCATCCACCCCATTCATGATGCACCAGCCGGCAAAACCTTTCAAGGGCATTTCCATATTACTCTGACCGGAAGCAAGCCATACTTCACCAATTAGGACATTCGTCAACGTAGTTTTTTCTCCATCATCAAAGGTTATCTCATAAGGCGTGTATCCTGCTGCCGGAGTTTTCACGGCAAGCAGCCAACGTCCGTCCTTATCGGCACGGCAAGTGGAGGTTTGTCCGTTCCACGAAGGCGTGACGCGTACTTCGGCTTTCGGTGCAGCCGTTCCCCACAGTTTCACTTCAGTCTGCTGCTGGAGTATCATGTTGTCGCCCACCAGTGCAGGCAGTTTTACTTTGGCGCCCAACGAGGCGGCACCGCATAATAGAATCAATGCAAGAACCTTACTTTTCATAGTATATTTGTATTTAACATTATATTCGGAATCAATAACGCGAGCAAAAATAAGGCTTTTTTGCTCACGTTCTCCGTTTCATGTGCAAAAAGTGGGTGTTTTTGCACATGTGCTCAAACAAAATTATACATAGATGTATTATACATTGATGTATAATTTGTATATTTGTCATTAAATCAAGAACAGAAAGCTTATGAAATCACCTTTTCAATACGGCACACTGGTTGATAAAGAAAGTTTCGTCAATCGGGTAGAAGAACGAAAGCAACTGAAAGAATTACTTGGATCGGGCATCAACGTAATGCTTATTTCACCGCGCCGATGGGGAAAATCGTCGCTTGTAAAAGTAGCTATGGACGAACTGACACAAGAAGACAAGCATATCCGTGTCTGCTTCATTGATGCATTCAGCATCAAAACGGAAGCTGAATTCTACCGCATCTTTGCGCGAGAAGTCATTTCTTGCGCCGCCTCCACCCTTGAAAAGAGGCTTGAAGATGTGAAACAGTTTCTTAAAGCCGTTTCTCCCAGTATCACATTGAAGAGCGACCCAACCGATACCCTCTCCTTTGACCTGAAATTGGAACTGGAAGAAAAAAGTGTCATGGAGATACTGGAACTACCCGAAAAGATAGCAGCTGCCAAAGGCATACACCTGATTGTCTGCATCGACGAGTTCCAACAACTGGCACTACTACCCGGCTACAAAAGTATGGAGGGAAAAATGCGCTCTGCCTGGCAGAAGCAGCAACAAGTTTCCTATTGCTTTTACGGAAGCAAGCGGCATATGATGATGGACATCTTCAACAATTCTTCTAACCCCTTCTACCGCTTCGGACAAGTACTGTTCCTGCAAAAGATAAAGAAAGAGGAATGGGTGCCCTTCATCGTCAATGCCTTCCACCGGACGAACAAAGAAATCAGCGAACAGCAAGCAGAACAACTGTGCGACATCGTGAAATGCCATTCGTGGTATTTGCAACAGTTGTGCTATTTCATCTGGAGCGGTACGTCTGAAAAAGTGACAGATGAGATTATCGAAATCCGTACCCGCCAACTGATAGACACCAACATGCCTATGTTCATGAACGACACCGAGAACCTGACTGCTGCCCAAACTGCCATGCTTCGTGCTGTAGCCGACGGTGAATACCGCTTCAACTCCATCCCCGTAGTGCGGAAATATGAATTGGGCAGTGCACAGACCATCACACGCAACAAGCGTATGCTGACAGAACGTGATTTCATTGAGAAAGAAGGAAACAAGTATGCTTTCTCCGATCCGATATTCGAGCTTTGGTTCAGGAGGGAGTATTGCTGAATATAAAAAAAGAACGTGGAACTGCGTGCTATCCATCGTCTTTGAAGGTCCTGAGAAAACCCCACTATACAAATGAACAGACAGCAGACCCACGCCGAAACCAGCGCAGGAGCAGTCCATGCCATTCTTGTATAGTTTCGAAAATTTCTCAGGTTCTCAAAGACAAGAATGAAGCACAACGCTTCTTACAATATCATTTCACAAAACATTGAAGCTAAGGACACTTCCTTGCTTCGATGGCAAATTTAACGATAAAGAATGAAAACAAGAAAAAGATTGGAAAGTATTTTTGAGGCTGATACCTACAGAAGATAAATATGATTTTGTCATTCTGACACTTTGTATTTTCTATCGCACGAGAATCCCGTATTTCCGTCCCATTGCCCACGCAGCAGTAAATACGAGAGCGAAAATCCGTAAGTGTCAGGTTATAAGCATTATACCAAAACGAACGTCCTTACGATAAATCGGAATCACCTCTCCGAAAGCCTCGATGCACCGAAAAGGCAAAAGCAAAAGAACGTTTTACTAAAACAGAGTAACCGTTTTACTAAAACACAACTCCCCTTTTAGTAAAACGGTATACTCTTTTTAGCTTAAAGGTGCAGCCAATTTCTGCATAAAAGCCCCACAAAAGCGGAAGAATATGCAAAAAGAACGCATCTTTATGAGCTGAATATCCACAATATATCCCAAATCCGTTCTTCTATAAAACCAAGTGCGGCAGGAAAACCGGGAAAAGCATTACTTTTTGTCAAGGTTATAGGGATATTTCCGTCTTTCAGCACCTTTTACAACAACCCATGCAGTTCCCACGCCCGCACATGCCGTATTCCTTCATGAGACGGCAGGCAGAAGTCATCAAGCGAGACAACCAGCTTCTCATAATTATCTTGTATCGACTCCAGCGAAGCATACTCACGACGCATCGTCTGCTCGTCAACCAACATATAAGTGGATTGCAGATAAACCGTGCGGTCGCCTTTCCGTGCCACGAAATCCACTTCCTTCTCTTTGGCACATCCGGTATAGACATCATAGCCTGCCCTGAGTAACTCCAGATAGACAAGATTCTCCAGTTTATAACCCACACCATAGGCTGTTCCGGGATAGAGGAAATTCTTAAAGGCAAGGTCGTTGATGTAATATTTCGCCGTACCGGACAGTATTTCCTTTCCGCGCAAGTCAAAGCGTTCACAACGATACGCCAAGAACGAGTCTTCGATATAGCCTATGTAGGCAGCCACGGCATCATAGCTCGTCT
>ERZ780012.332-NODE-332-length-18847-cov-6.02043_pt1 | contig 18847 bp, 18 predicted proteins | sample MGYA00511869_ERZ780012 | MGnify/ENA primary metagenome ERZ780012 (study PRJEB29588, sample SAMEA2161608) | human gut metagenome | biome: human gut; feature: human-associated habitat; material: faeces | place: Denmark | collected 2008/2010 ... | reverse complement strand
GGGGATGTAAGCGGACACGTCGCCTGCCTGGGTCTCAACGATGGGCAGGGCGGTGATGGAACCGCCGCCCAGGTCGTCGCGCATCCGGCAGGAGCGCTCCAGCAGACGGGAGTGCAGGTAGAACACATCGCCGGGGTAGGCTTCACGGCCCGGGGAGCGGCGCAGCAGCAGCGAGATGGCACGGTAGGCCACCGCGTGCTTGGACAGGTCATCGTAAACGATCAGCACGCTCTTGCCCTGTGCCATAAAATACTCGGCCAGTGCGGTGCCGGCGTAAGGTGCGATGTACTGCAGCGGAGCGCTGTCGGAAGCGGTAGCCGCCACGATGGTGGTGTAGCTCATGGCACCGTGCTTCTGCAGATCACCTGCCACGCGGGCGATGGAAGAAGCCTTCTGTCCGATGGCCACATAGATGCACAGCACACCGGTGTCCTTCTGGTTCAGGATGGCATCGGTGGCAATGGAGGTCTTGCCGGTCTGGCGGTCGCCGATGATCAGCTCACGCTGGCCGCGGCCGATGGGGAACATGGAGTCGATGGCGAGGATGCCGGTGTGTAGCGGGGTATCCACGCTCTGGCGCTCCAGAATGCCGGGGGCCTGCTTCTCAATGGGGTTGTAGCCCACAGACTCAATGGGGCCCTTGCCGTCGATGGGCTCGCCCAGCGGGCTGATGACGCGGCCCAGGAAGCCGTCGCCCACCGGGATGCCCGCGCGCTTGCCGCTGCGGGTGACCAGAGTGCCCACGCCGACCTTTTCAATGTCGTCGAACAGCATGACGCCCAGACGATCGGGCTCCACGCTCTCCACCATGCCCTTTGCGCCGGTGTCGAAGGTGACGATCTCGCCGTAAACGGCTTTGTCCATGCCCTTGACTTCCACGACGCCGTCGGCAGCGGAGACGACCGTGCCGCCCTCGCTGGCCTCGGCAGCGGGCTTGTAGTCCTCTGCGCGGGTCTGCATGGTGGCAAGGTCCGGGGTGCCTGCGGTGATGGTCTCCAACATGTGTTTTGCGGAGTTGTCGATCACCTTGTCGCCCACCTGCAGCACATAACCGGAGATCAGCTCCGGCTCCACGCTGACGGTGAGCTCCACGTCCGCGCCGTACTGCTTTTTCAGCTGGGCACGGATGCGCTCCAGCGCCTGCTCAGAAGGGGTGCGGGCGCTGTGCAGATAAGCCTTCAACGTTTCAGCTGCGCTTGCCATCGCCGTCCCCCGCTTTCTGCAGCAGGTCCGCCAGCAAACGCTCGTCGTCCTGCTGCGTCAGGTTGCGTTCCAGCACCTTGGCGCACACGGTACGGGTCAGGTCGGCGATCTGTGCATCGGCCTGACGCAGCTTGCTGGCGCGCTCTGCCTCGGCAGCCGCCTTGCCGTCTGCGATGATGGCATCGGCCTGGCGCTGGGCGTCGGCCAGCAGCTGCTCTTTCTGCTTTTCTGCCTGCTTCTCGCTGGACTGGCGGAGCTGTACAGCTTCGATGTCCACGTTGTGCAGTTTATCTTCGGCTGCGCTCAGTGCAGCCTGTGCCTTGTTCTGTGCTTCCTGCGCATCGGCCAGGGCGGCGTCCACCATCTGCTGGCGCTTGTCCAGCACGTCCTGCACAGGTTTGAACAGGAACTTGCGCAGCAGCGCGTACATGATGAGGACGTTGACCACCGTATACAGCAGGTTGATATCCAACTTCAGCATTCGTTCACGCCTCCATTATCAGCCCAGGAACAGGATGATCAGCAGTGCAACGACGAAGCCGAAAATTGCAGTACCTTCTGCCAGAGCAGCGCCCAGCAGCAGGTTGGTCTGGATCTTGCTGGCAGCTTCGGGCTGGCGGGAGATGGCCTCCGTAGCCTTGCCAGTTGCAATACCAATGCCGATACCGCCGCCAATGCCGGTCAGCGCTGCAATGCCAGCGCCCAGAGCAATCAAACCGTTCATAATAAAATCTCCTTTATTCAATCATTTTCAAGGCTTCCCTCTCGGGGGAAGCTGTCGCGTGAGCCTTTTATTCCTCTCCGCCGATGCTCTCTTTCATGAACAGCGAGGTAAGGAACACGAAAACGTAGGTCTGGATCAGGCCATCGAACAGGTCAAAGTACAGGCTGAACACCGCCGGGACGAATACGGGCACCACCAGCTTGATCAGCTCCATGATGACGAATGCGCCCAGCACGTTGCCGAACAGTCGCATGCACAGACTGGTGGGACGGATGGCGATCTCGAGGATGTTCATGGGGGTCATGACCGGGGTGGGGGCAGCCAGGCTCTTGAGGAAGCCGACGCCGCCGCGGGCACGGATGCCGGAATACTCGATGAGGACGATGCTCATCAAAGCCAGCGCTGCGGTCACGTCCAGGTCCTTCGTGGGGGGCTTGACGCCGAACACGCCGATCAGGTTCGAGCAGGCGATGTAAATGGCCACGGTCATCAGGTAAGGCACATAACATGCACCCTCCTTGCCCAGCAGGCCTTCAAAGAAATTTTTGCCCGCCGTGTAGGCCAGCTCCAGCACAGCCTGACGCTTGCTGATGTGGTCCACCTTCAGGTTGCGGGTGAGCAGGATGGAACCCAGCACCACCAGCACCATGATCACCCAGCTGATGACCACGGATTCCGGGATCTGCAGCGGGCCGACCTTGACGTACTCGACGGTCAGTTCTTCCATCAACGCTTGAGTCAACTTGTTCATTTATTTCTCCTCCTTCCTGAAGAATCAATTTCCGGGGATTTGGGTCGTCCGCGCCGCTTGAACGGCACGGCCTTCTTATCGCTGGAAGAAAAGGCGCTTCTTCGTGAAAAAAGCAAGGAAGGCGCTGGTTTTGAACCGCTTGGCGCCCTCCTTTGCTCTGGTCACTTCGTCTTTTTTCGTTCGATATCATAGTACGAATGTCAAAAATTCGCAAGTCCCTTTGTGCACATTCTACATTTTAGGTGATTCTACTGCATTGATATATTAAAAAAGTTGTGCATCTTGTCCAACAAAGTGTCCTTTGCATGTACTTTTTCCACAAATTTCTTAGCCAGTTCTTAGGTTTCGATGGTTATTTCAGGGCATTCCGGAAAATATTTCCATCAAAAATGCCCTATTGTACATGCTTTATATGCCAGATATATAAAAATCGTATAGGTGTCTTGTCCGGTATTGCGCCCTCTCCTATACATATTTATTATAACTGCATATCTAAAATCTATCAGTCCGCCTGTTTTGCGCTGCGGCGGAACACCAGCCGGAAGATGGCACGGGCAAGCGGGCCGCAGTACAGCATCTGCCAGCACAGTGCCATAGGCATATTGCAGCCCCAGGTGTGCACCCACATGCCAAAGCTGGGTTCCTTAAACAACAACGTTGCAATCAGACTCATCACTGGGCACATGATGCACACGATCATCAGCGAGATGGCATAGGTGATGAACTGCGGACGGTCGGTGGGTTTCATGAACATGAACGCCAGCTTTGTTGCCAGCTTTTCTACTACAAAGAACTCCAGCACGCAGGCAACGGGCACCATAATGGGCATTTCATGCAAAGCCATCACAAAGGTGGCATTGGTGACGCCATTGGTGTTCAGCGCCACATTGTAAACGATCATTCCATAGACCATGATTGCGGCCATGACAATGGTAAAAATAATGCGTTCCGGTAAAGTTTTAGGCATTTTGATTGTGTCTCCGTTTCTTTCATGTGTAAATTTTTGCCGCAAAAAAGCCGCCCCGCGAAACTTTCATCTCGCGGGGCGGCGGCGACTACCATTCATTGGCGCTATTTTAGCACAAATCGATCTGACGCATAATACCCTGTGGACACTTTCTCCCGTTTTGCGAAAAATCCTCCACAAACGGCCCGGAACTTCTGGGCAACTTTGCTGTGGCTCCCCAGCACCCCTCCCTGCTGGGAACAAAGTTTCTCTCCAAAGGGTCCAGGGTCCGATCGTCCGGACAGGCCGGCAGAAAGCAGCATTTTGCACGTTCCATCTGCTGTTTTTCAAGAACTGCACAATTTTATATTTCTATCCTTGTGCACTCTGCGAATAGACAAATCGTTCAGGAATATGTATAATAAAGCCAGAAACCAGAGAAGTACAGCAGAAGCTCAAGAGAGAGCTAATCCCGCTGACTTGAAGCAGAAAGGAGCGAGACCGATGGTCGATATGGAACCCGCACAGCAGGGACAGGCTGTCGGGGTTCGCTGAGAAGCAAAACAGAGGCTCTCCACAAACGGGATGTTTCCCCCGTATAAAAACACAACAAAGCATGAGCCGGTCTTGAGCATCAAAAAGCGATCACACGACAACCTGTCGATAAACTTAACCCCCAGCGATTCAAATAGATCCGCCGGAGATGATTCCTATGAAGGTATCTTTTGTACGGAGAACATTATTTGAATAGCAAAAAAGGAGTTCTACCAATGTACTAAGTAGTTTGCCCCTGGCGAATCTAACTCGAAAGAATGTGGTAATATGAAATTCATTTTCCGAATCTCGGTGCCGCACTCCATCAGTTAAGAGAAGGGTCAATCCAATGTACTAGAGTAATTAGTCCCCTTGAAATCGTTTCTCAGTTTCCAGTAGTTTCCAAGGAGAGTCACCCTATGAAACGCTTACTCCGAAAATGAGAAAACCCAGGGAGAGAGGCTTATGACTCCGAAGAAGTAAGGATCCAGCCGGACGATGGCTTGCAACCGCATCGTCCGGCTGGTTTTTTGTTTGCAGAAAAGTCAGCCTCCTCGCCCTCTCCCAAAGGGCGAGCGTTCGAGCAAAGCGAGACTGAGAGGGCGAGCCCGGTGAAAATAATATCAGCTTTATTCCCGTCCTTGTGTTTTCACATTCCTATGTTATAATTGTGGAAAAAGATGGGAGGTGCATTCCATGGAGTCGTTCTTGTCGTTTTCCACCCTGTTTAACCTTGTGCTGACCGTTATTTGGTTTGTCTCCGGCATTCGGGATTTTCAAGGCAAAGACCCGCTCATCAATCTGCCGTTCAACCAGTATAACCGTGACCCGGAATACCGCGCCTTCTGGCAGAAAAAGAACGGCGTGTTTTACATGCTCAACGGCATCGCCTTTCTGATCTTAACGTTCACACCTGTTACATCGCTGCTCTACCGTATCATCTTCGGCGTCGCCATCGGAGGCGATCTTCTTTATCTCGTCGCTTACGAAAGCTGGAACCATAGCGCGGACTGACCGCCGGAAAGGAGTGTCTATGAGTAATTGGCTAAGCCTTCTCTGCGGTGTGCTGTTTGTGTATCGCGGTATCCAGGACCTGCGCAATGGCGGCGGCACCGGCTGGAGCAGTGAGGATGAAAAGAAGCATTTCAGTAAATTTTCTGGCATTACGCTGCTGCTGTGCGGGGCCGTTTATCTTGTAAATGTATTTCTGCCCCGGGTCGAACCGCTGCACACCATTTTAATGGTCACCGCGCTGCTGGTCTGCATCGGCTTTTTGATCTCCAATCTGTGCTATCATGGCACACGGAATGATGGCAAAAAGTGAGGTGCCGCCATGGACACGATTCTTCTCATTCTGCTGTTGTTTGTTTGCATCGGGTTCGGGCTGTTCTCGTTTTTTCTGCCGGAAGAAGCCATCTCTTTGCAGACCCGCTGGCGGTACGACCGGGCCGAACCTTCTGAAAAATACATTCGCTACACCCAGATCGAGGGCATTTTTATGGCCGTCGCCGGTGCGGTGTTTCTGGTCGTGCTCCTGTTCTTTCCGCCATCTTAACGTTTTCCTCTTGCGTTCGTTTTCTCACCCTGCTACAATGAGAAAAAACGCAGGAGGATTTTTTGTTATGGTCAAGCATGTCATTCTCTGGCAGCTCAAAGACGAACTGTCCGACGCCGAGAAAGCCGCTGTGAAAGCGGGCATCAAGGAAGGGCTGGAGGGCCTTGCGGGCAAGGTGCCCGGCCTTGTGGAAGTGCACGTCAACATCAATGGCCTGCCTTCTTCCACCGCCGACCTGATGCTGGACACCACCTTTGAGAGCGCTGAAGCCCTCAAGGGCTACTCCACCCACCCCGCCCATGTGGCCGTGGCCGACGGCAAGGTACGGCCCTACACCAAGGCACGGTTCTGTTTAGATTACGAGGTTTCATATTGACAAACCCACCGTTTTTGCGTATTATAAACATAATAATGTAAATTGGCTGCGATGAGGAGAGTACGCACCGTCTGCGCCTGACAGAAAGCCCGAAGGATGGAACCGGGCAGGCTGCGCGGAGCGGAACATGGCCTCGGAGCCGCGCGGGCGAACAATGAGCCTGCGACGGGTGCGCCCGTTACCGCGCTGCGCCGGGAGGCTTCCCGGCAAAAGGCTGCGCCCGCAAGGGCGCGGCGAAGCAAGGTGGTACCACGAAAGTTTCAGCTCTCGTCCTTGTCCGGCATCTGTCCGGCAGGGCGGGAGTTTTTTCGTTGCAGCGCCAAATCAGGAAAGGAAGATTTTATCCCATGAGTGAGCACAAGACATTCTACATCACTACCCCCATCTATTACCCCAGCGATAAGCTGCACATCGGCCACAGCTACACCACCGTCGCCTGCGACGCACTGGCCCGCTTCAAGCGGATGCAGGGCTACGACGTCATGTTCCTGACCGGCACCGATGAGCACGGCCAGAAGATCCAGGACAAGGCCGCCGACGCCGGTGTGACCCCCAAGGAATACGTGGACAAGATCGTGGCCACCGTCAAGGACCTGTGGAAGCTGCTGGACGTGAGCTATGACCGCTTCATCCGCACCACCGACGACTACCACATGGAAAGCTGCCAGAAGATTTTCACCAAGCTGTACGAGCAGGGCGACATTTATAAGGGCGAGTATATCGGCCACTACTGCAAGCCCTGCGAGAGCTTCTGGACCGACAGCCAGCTGGTGGACGGCAAGTGCCCCGACTGCGGCCGTGAGGTCTACGACGCCCACGAGGAAGCCTACTTCTTCAAGACCAGCAAGTATGCCGACCGCCTGCTGAAGCTCTACGAGGAGAACCCCCAGTTCATCCAGCCCGAGAGCCGCAAGAACGAGATGATCGCCTTCATCAAGCAGGGCCTGCAGGACACCTGCGTGTCCCGTACCTCGGTCAAGTGGGGCATCCCGGTGCCCTTCGACCCCAAGCACACCATGTATGTGTGGGTGGACGCCCTGAGCAACTATATCTCCGCGCTGGGTTACGGCAACGAAAAATATCACGACTACGACAAGTTCTGGCCTGCCGACCTGCACATGGTGGGCAAGGAGATTCTGCGCTTCCACACCATCCTGTGGCCCGCCATGCTGATGGCTCTGGATCTGCCCCTGCCCAAGCGCGTGTTCGGCCACGGCTGGCTGCTGATGAACGGCGGCAAGATGTCCAAGTCCGTGGGCAACGTGGTCGATCCCGTCATCCTGTGCGACCGTTACGGCGTGGACTCCATCCGCTACTTCCTGCTGCGTGAGATCCCGTTCGGCAACGACGGCATGTTCACCAACGAAGCCCTCATCACCCGCATCAACAGCGATCTGGCCAACGACCTGGGCAATCTGCTCAGCCGCACCGTCGCCATGTGCGAGAAGTACTTCGGCGGCACCGTGCACAATGTGGCCGGCACCGAAGCCATCGACACCGAGCTGGAGACCATGGTCAACGAGCTGACCGCCAAGGTCACTGCCGACATGGACAACCTGACCATCCCGCAGGCCCTGATGGAGATCTTCGCGGTCATCCAGCGCGCCAACAAGTACATCGATGAGACCGCTCCCTGGGCACTGGCCAAGGACGAAGCCAACAAGGCCCGTCTCGAGAGCGTGCTGTACCACCTGTGCGAAGCACTGCGCGTGTGCGGCATCCTGCTGAACGCCTACCTGCCCACCACTGCTCCCAAGATGATGGACCAGCTGGGTCTGGACGCTTCCGCTCTGGACCTGACCAAGACCATCTACGGCGCACAGGAGACCTACACCGTCCACAAGGGCGATGCCCTGTTCCCCCGCATCGACGTGGCGAAGGAGATCGCCCACCTGAAGGAGGAGGACGAGAAGCGCAAGGCTGCTGCCGAAGCCGCCAACAAGGCCAAGGCGGAAGCCGAAAAGAAGGCTGCCGCCCCTGCTGCTGAGGAGAGCGGCGTGGACTTCACCCACGAAGCCGAGATCGACTTTGACACCTTCTGCAAGGTGGAGCTGCGCGTGGCCGAGGTGCGCGCCTGCGAGAACCTGAAGGAGAGCAAGAAGCTGCTGCACCTGACCGTGTTTGACGGCGAGCGCGAGCGCTGCATCCTGTCCGGCATTGCCAAGTGGTTCAAGCCGGAAGACCTGATCGGCAAGAAGATCGGCATCGTGTGCAACCTGGCACCCCGCCCGATGATGAAGGGCAAATATGTCAGCGAGGGCATGATCTTCGCTGCGGACACCGCAGACGGCGGCTGCTCCATTGCCTTCTACGGCGACGACACCCCGGTCGGCAGCCGCATCCACTAAGCGCCATGCAGGAAAACAAAACGCTTTCCAGAGCGGAAAAACTGGATCGTATCTTCGGCACACCGGTGTGTGCCGTGCTGCTGGCTATTTTCTGCAATGTGCTGTGGGGCTCGGCCTTTCCCTTCATCAAGCTGGGCTACCGGCTGTTCCCCACCGCCCCCGGCGACACCGCCTCCATCTTCTGCTTTGCGGGGGTGCGGTTCACACTGGGCAGCTTTCTGGTGCTGCTGGGCAGTGTGCTGCTGCAAAGCCGGATGCCCCGCCTGCCCCGGGGCAAGGTGGCGGCAGAGTGCTGCGCGCTGGGTCTGTGGCAGACCACCGCACAGTATGCCTTCTACTATATCGCCGTGGCGATGCTCACCGGCGCGTTTGGGGGCATCCTGAACAGCACCCAGAGCTTTCTGGGGGTCATCTTTGCCCACTTCCTTTATGGCAATGCGGACCGCATGACCCCTGCCAAAACGCTGGGCTGCGCCGTGGGCTTTGCGGGCGTGCTCATCGGCACGCTGGGCAACTACGGCAGCGGCAGCGGCTGGGGCGTATTCTGCATGATGGCGGCAACCGTCATCTTCACCCTGTCCGGCCCGTGGAACAAGTCGGTCACCAAAAAGGCCGACAGCTTCGGCGTCTGCTTCATCAACCTGTTCGTGGGCGGCGTGTCGCTGTTCCTCATTGGCCCTGCCATGGGCGGTCGGCTGCAGGTGCAGAGCGCGCTGGCGGTGGTGGTCATGCTGTATCTGGCCTTCATCTGCGGCGCAGGCTATGTGCTGTGGGCCCTGCTGATGAAGAACAACCCGGTCAGCCGCATCGCCATCTTTGGCTTCGTGAACCCGGTGGTCAATGTGCTGCTGAGCGCAGTGCTCAACGGCGAACCGCTGCTGCGCTGGCAGTATCTGGCGGCGCTGGTGTTCGTGTGTGTGGGCATCTGGCTGGTGAACAAGGCCCCCGCCAAAAAGGAGAGCAAATGACCGGCCCCATCTTTGACACCCATGCGCACTACAGCGCCCACGCCTTCGACACCGACCGCTTTGCCCTGCTGGACAGCCTGCCCGGCAAGGGTGTGGTGGGCGTGTGCGAACAGGCCACCCACTCCGGCGACGCACCCCGCGTGCTGGAACTGGCCCACCGCTACCCATGGGTGGTGGCGGCCATCGGCATCCACCCGGAAAGCCTGCTGGCCCCGGAGGACTGCGGCGAGGACGGCCCGGCACCCACGGTATCGGTGTACGGCGGCGACTGGGCCGCTGAGATGCGCGCGCTGGCCCCGTACTACGACGACCCGAAAGTGGTCGCTGTGGGCGAGTGCGGGCTGGACTACCACTGGCCCGTGCCGAAGGACGCCCAGCTCGCCATGTTTGAGGCCCACATCCGGTTGGCGCTGGAGCTGGACAAGCCCATCATCGTGCATGACCGGCAGGCGCACGCGGATGTATACGCCCTGCTGAAACAGTACCAGCCGAAAGGCATTGTGCACTGCTATTCCGGCAGCGCAGACGACGCTGTGTGGCTGGCAAAGCAGGGGCTGTATATTGGCTTCGGTGGTGCCTGCACCTTCAAAGGTGCAAAGCGGGCAGCCAAGGCCATCAGCGCCCTGCCGCTGGACGTCATCGTGCTGGAGACCGACTGCCCCTACATGGCCCCGGAGCCGGTGCGCGGCACCCGCTGCGACAGTTCCCTCATCCGCTATGTGGGCGAGTACATCGCGCAGGTGAAGGGCGTCCCCGCCGAGGAGGTGTTCCGTGTAACCACGGAAAATGCCCGCCGGGTGTACGGACTGTAAAATTTTTTCGCAAGTTGCACAGGTTCAGACCCGTGCTTCTGTATAAATGAACAAGTAAAATCCAAACTGTTATAAGGAGATTTCTACCATGAAAGCACGTATCCCCAAACACCGCGAGTTCATCATCAACTTCCCCGACAGCATCGACAACGCCAAGGCCAACGAGGGCTGGGCAAAGCTGCAGCAGATCGTGGAGGACTACAAGAAGGCTCACAACGGCGCTTCTGTCTATGCTCCCACCTTCATCGAGGACTGCGAGCCCGAAGTGAAGAAGCTGCAGGAGGAGTACGGCTTCGAGTACACGGTCGAGTACGTTCAGTAATTTCTGACGTTAAAAATCCTCTCTGTGCAGATGTGCAGAGGGGATTTTGCTTTTTCAGGGGTACAAAAGCTGTTCGCAACGGTACGTTGCGCCTGTTCCTGCCCGAATCGGTAGACTCCGGCCGCTTTACCTGTTATACTTTTCTTAAAGGCTGACCCGCAGGTCAGCCCACAGGAGGAAGAACCTATGACGCTCGGAGAAAAGATACAGATCCTGCGAAAGCAGAACGGCCTTTCGCAGGAAGCACTCGCCGAAAAACTGGCTGTCACGCGGCAGACCGTGTCCAAGTGGGAGCTGAATCGCTCCATGCCTGACCTGGATTTCATCGCCCGGCTCAGTGAGCTGTTCCATGTGTCGGCGGATTACCTAATCAAAGACGAAATGACCGCCCCGGACAAGCCGCCTGTACAAAAGAAAGCATTCCGTTTTACCGAAAAGACAAAGCACACCCTGCTGACAGCAGTTTCCGCATTGGAGCTGACCTCCGTTTTGGTGTGTCTGGTCTGCGACTACTTCACCGCAGGTTCTTTGTCGTGGTCGCTCATTGCCATTGCCGCAATGGCCGCGGGGTGGTTCGTTCTTCTGCCCGTCCTGACCGCAAAAGAAAAGGTCATTTTCAAGACCCTGCTGGCCGCAAGCACCGTGCCATTTCCCTTGCTGGCCGTACTGGCTTTGCTTTTGAAAAGCGCCATTGTTTTCACATTGGGGAGCTGCATCTCTCTGGTCTGCATTGCGGCCGTCTGGGGCATTTACAATATCTTCCGCAAAAACCGCGCCCGTCTCTGGCGTGCTCTGGGCTTTGCCCTGCTGGTGATCCTGCCGGTGCCTGTTATCATTACATATCTTGCCGCCCATTTTCTGCCGCAGGCACAAATCGACTTGACCTCCACGCTGTTCAACAGCGGGATTACGGTGATTTTGCTGCTGGCATGTTTTGGCGAGGACTATCTGCGCCGCAAAAAACAGGAGGAACCATGAAAACCGTTTTACTGCACGGGTTAGGGCAGACCGCGAAAGACTGGGCAGCCATTGCAAAACAGCTCTCTTCGGACGCAGACTGCCCAGAGCTTTTTGCTCTGGCGCAAAGCGGCCTCAGCTATCCGCAGATTTTAGCAGGACTGGAAAAGCGCTATGCAGACACTGCAGAGCCGCTTCGCATCTGCGGGCTTTCTCTGGGTGGGATGCTTGCACTGGATTATGCCATCCGGCACGGGGAAAAGGTCGACTCGCTGATTTTGATTGGCATACAGTGCAAAGTGTCGCGCCTGCTGGTAGACTTCCAAAATCTGCTGTTCCGCTGGATGCCAGACAAGGCATTTGCCGACACAGGGCTTTCTAAACGCAATACGATAAATTTGGCTCATTCCATGCGTGAACTGGATTTCACGGGTAAACTTCAGGAAGTCAAATGCCCCGTCACCCTCCTCTGCGGTGAAAAGGATCGCCCGAACCGAGCCGCCGCCAAACAGCTGAAAAAGCTCCTGCCACAGGCGGAACTGCTGATCGTTCCCGGCGCAGGGCACGAAGTGAACCAGGATGCACCGGAAGTGATCGTGGAACTGCTCAGCCGGTAAAGACAGCCCACCCAATAAAATAAGGCTCATATCCTGCACAGTCCGTGCGGATATGAGCCTTTCTGTTTTTATTTACTGTTCCACCTTGCTCAGCAGGATGCGGTCGTTGTCCAGATTCTTGCCGGCGTTCTCGCGGAACTTCTCTAACAAATCGTCCACAGTCATCTTGCTGCGCTGTTCGCCCTTCACGTCAAAGACGATGCAGCCCGCATCCATCATCAGGGTGCGGTTGCCCAGCTCCAGCGCCTGATGCATGTTGTGGGTGACCATCAGGCAGGTGATCTTCTTTTCGGCTACGATGCTCTTGGTCAGCTCCAGCACCTTTTCGGCGGTGGCCGGGTCCAGGGCGGCGGTGTGCTCGTCCAGCAGCAGAAGCTTCGGCGTGACCAGCGTTGCCATGAGCAGGGTCAGTGCCTGACGCTGGCCGCCGGACAGCAGGCCCACCGGCTGCTTCATGCGGTCCTCAAGGCCCATATCCAGCAGCGCCAGCTTCTCGCGGAACACATCCTTATCCTTGCGGGAGATGCGGGAGAAGATGGCGTGGGGGGCGGTGCCGGCCCGCAGGTAGGCCAGCGCCAGATTTTCCTCAATGGTCATGTTGGGCGCGGTGCCCTTGAGCGGGTCCTGGAACAGGTGGCCGATGTACTTGCTGCGCTGGTGTTCCGGCTCAAAGGTGATGTCCTGCCCGCCCAGCAGGATGCTGCCCTCGTCGGCGATGAAGCCGCCGGTGATGGCATTGAACAGGGTGGATTTGCCCGCGCCGTTGGAGCCCACGATGGTGGCAAAGTCCCCGGCCTCCATGTGCAGGCTGACCCCGTTCAGGGCAACCTTTTCGTTGACGGTGCCGGGGTTGAAGGTCTTGTGCAGGTCATTCAGCTGAAGCATTTCCATCTTACTTTCCCTCCTTGCCGGTGGTCACGCGGCGGCTGCGGGCGGTGTGCTTGCGCTTTTCAAAGGCGAAGTAGGAGCGGATGGCCGGCATCGAGATGGCAACGGCCACGATGATGGCAGACACCAGCTTCATGGCGGCAGCGGGCACATTGAAGCGCAGAGCCACAGCCACGATAAAGCGGTACAGGCAGCTGCCGAACACCACGCCGATGATGCGGCGCAGCATGGTGCGCTTGCCAAGCAGGGTCTCGCCGATGATGAGGGACGCCAGCGCGATGGTCACCATGCCGGTGCCTACGTTGATGTCGCAGCTTTTCTGGTACTGTGCCAGCAGACCGCCGGACAGCGCGCACAGCGCACCGGAGATGCACAGACCCACCGTGATGGTGAAGGCCGGGTTGATGCTGGAAGCGCGCACCATGGCAGCATTGTCGCCGGTGGCGCGGATGGACAGGCCCAGCCGGGTGCCGAGGAAGCCCAGCATCGCTGCGCCTGCCAGCACGATGATGACCAGCGCGATCACCAGCTTATACCAGCCGCCGAGGAAGCTCAGCGGGCCCTTTGCCAGCGAGAAGATGGTGTCGATCTTGACCAGCGACATGGTGGACGAGAAGCCCATCACGGCCAGATTGATGGTGTAAAGGCCGGTGTTGACGATGATGCCGGCCATGATGCTCTCCACGCCAAGGCGGGTCTGCAGAAAGGCCGTGACAAAGCCGGAGCACACGCCCGCCGCCATGGCCGCAAACAGGGCCAGAACGGGGTGGCCGGTCAGAGCCACCTGGCAGGCCACCGCGCAGCCCAGGGTAAAGCAGCCGTCGGTGGACAGGTCTGCAATGTTCAGAATGGAATAGCTCAAGAACAGCGCCAGCGCGACCAGGGCATAGATACAGCCCAGTTCCAGCGCCGTCTGCAGGACGTTGAGCGAAAAGATACTCGCCAGCATGTGTGTGCTCCTTTTAACATTATGTATTTTAGAACGACCCTCTCAGGCCGCTTCGCGTCCAGCTCTCCCGAAGGGCGAGCTTTTATTGGGACGGAAAACTTTTCCTATAGCCGCCAAAAGCTCCCCCTTTCGGGGGAGCTGGCAAAACCGTCAGGTTTTGACTGAGAGGGTTATCTTTAAGAGAAGTTCTCTGCGGTGGTCACTTCCACGATCTCGGTGCAGTAGGGCTTGAAGGCTTCCTTCACGGTGTCGAGGTCGAGGCCCAGGGCTTCGCAGGTCTCAGTGTTGATGGTCACGATGCCGTTGTCGAAGGTCTGGTACGGCATATCGGAAGCGCTCTTGCCGTCGCAGAGGATCTCGGCCACCATGTCGGCGGTGGCTTCGCCCAGCTGGACGTAATCGACGCCGTAGCCCACGAAAGCACCGTTCAGGGCAAAGCTGTCGGCACCGGTGTAGTGCTGGACGCCTGCTTCGGTGAAGGTCTCGTAGATGGACAGCTCGGCGGTCATGACGGTGTTGTCGGTGGGGGTGAACACCGCCTTGACACCGGCAGCGATCAGGGCCTCGGCCGCCATCTGTACCTCGGCGGTGGTGGTGCCATTCTTCTCGATGTACTGGATGCCGTTGGCGTCGCAGAAGGCCTTGGCGTCGGCAATGGCCTGGGTGGAGGAATCCTGGCTCAGGTCGTACAGCAGGCCGATGGTGTCAATGTCCGGGTTGACGGCCAGGATCAGGTTCATGATGGCGTCGGTGTTCAGGGCATCGGAGGTGCCGGTGATGTTCTCGCCATCGTCAAAGCCTGCGGCAGCGGGGTCGGTGACGGCAGAGTAGACCACCGGGATGTCGGTATCCTCCACGGCAGCCAGCATGGTGGCGGCAGTGGGGGTCGCCACAGCCACGATCACATCCACGCCATCGCCCACCAGATCGGCACCGATCTGGTTCAGGTTGGACTGATCGGCCTGTGCGTTGGCGTAGTAATCGGCGTAGTCGAAGGTGACGCCCTTCTCCTTGCCCAGCTCGTCCAGGCGGCTCTCGACGGACGCCACGATCTGGTTCAGGGATGCATGATCGACGTAGTTGACGATGCCCACCTTGAAGGTCTGGCCGCCCTCAGCTGCAGCAGATGCGGCAGCGGAAGAAGCGGTGGTGCTGGAAGCGGAGCCGCCGCAGCCGGTCAGTGCCAGTGCGGAAACGGCGGAAGCTGCCATAGCGGCCTTCAGGAAGCTGCGGCGGGAGATCATGGTAACGTTTTTCATAATAAATAACTCCTTTCCCGGAGCGGGCGGCCCAAAAAATTATAAATAAAAGACCCGCTCCCTTTGCGGGACGGGTCTTACAAAAAAACGACCCTGTCCCTGTGTGTTATCCACAAGGACAGGATCGGGTAATTACGATTCTGCGGTGCCACCTTGCTTGCCCTGCTTTCCAAACGCAGAGCCCCTCACGGAGAGCCAACACTCCCCTGCCCTGTAACGGAGGCTTCCGTCCAAAGCTACTGAGCTGCCCTGCGGCATCCGTTTGCCCGGCCCTCGGCGGCCCACGAATCTCTGCCCCGCTCTCGCCCGTTTTCACTGTCCGAGCTCACTGAAGATGCGCTGTGCAGGTTCTCCTCCGCCTCATCGGTTTGATTGCATTATACACTTTATCTGGATAAAGTCAAGAGGCAATTGCAAAATTTTATTTTTTCTCCGGGGCAAAGTCATTCTTCCGGCGCTTGCGCCAGACAAAGTATGCCGTGTACACCAGCCACACGCCGATGCCGCCAAGGTTCAGCCGGATGCCGTCGGGCTGATACACAAAGTCGATGGTGTTCTCCCCTGCCGGGCATAGCACCGCCATCAGGCCTTCGTCCACTTCCACGATCTCGGTCTCCTGCCCGTTGACATAGGCTGTGAAGCCGTCGTCGTAGGGCACCGAGAAGAACACAAGGTTCTCTTTGCCCAGCGTGATCTCGGCGTGGAAGCCGGAATTGTTCATCTGGAACACGCTGGCGGCCATGGCGCGGCGGTCGGCGCAGTCCTGCATGTACTCCTCGTAGTACAGGTCATTGAGCTTGTCGTCCGGCAGATGGGTGAGATACTTGCCGTAGGTCTCAGCGGCTTCATCCGGCAGCACCAGCGCCCGCATCAGCAGGTTCGAACGGGTCGTCTTGACCGTGTCCTCGTACTCGCTCTCGGTGAGGTAGTAGTCATAGGTGAAGCCCATGGGCACATAATTCGTGTTGCGGTAGAGCACATAGCCGTCCTTTGCGCTGTCGTAGACCCAGCCGTCGTCGGCTTCGGCTTCAAAGGCACCCTGCTTTTCCGGCGTGGTGATGAGGTATTCCACGCTCAGCAGGCCCCGCAGTGCGTAGTTGGAAAGCTCCGGCTCGCTGCGCACATCCCGCTTGACACCCAGTGCCGGGTAGAAGCTGAGGATACTGGGCGCGGCCGTGCTGCCAAAATACTGCAGGCAGCTCTTGTCCAGCCACATGCCGATGTTATCATGAATTTTGTAGGTGTCGATGCGGTAATCGCCTTCGGGCAGGTCATTTTTCAGCAGCAGAGCGTTGGTGTCCTGCTCCACAAGGTCGCTGTCGGTGTACCACTGGCCGAACTTGCCAATGCCGATGTGCACCACGCTGAACAGGAAGGCGAATGCCAGCACCGCCGCCGTCATGCGCTGGGCAAAGCGGCTGTCTGCCCGCCATTTGCCACAGATATAGCGGTAGACCAGCAGCCCCAGCAGGCCGAAGCCCAGCACCGCGCAGTACTGGCCGGGGTTCTTGAGCACGCCGAAGGACCAGCTGCCGGTGTCGCCGTCCTGCACCGGCACCACGGCAAAGGCCAGCGTGGCGATCATCAGCCAGCTGATGCCGCCCGCAGGCGAATCGAGATCGGCGTTGTGGTCTTCCAGCGCGTTCACCGTCATGGCGGCAAGGATCAGCACCGGCATATAATACCAGCGCGCATAGTAGCTGGAATTGAGGGCGTAGAACGCACTGTTCAGGATGGGCACCAGTGCGAACACGGCGCAGGTGGCCACGATGCGCTTTTTGCTGTCGCCGCGGCGGGCGCGCCAGTAGGCCACCGCACCGGCCAGGCTGCACAGCGGCAGGTAGGCCGACATGCTGGTCCACTTGATGACGCCCTCGGACCAGATGGAGGTGAGATAGGGCGAATCCGGCGGCATGATCCAGCTGACGAGGATGGCAAGGTACTGCTGCACCTTGCTGTAGGTCAGGAAGCCCCAGCCGGAGGAAAGGTCTACCGTGCGGGGGTTCTGCAGCAGCGAGAGGATGGCCGGCACCAGCAAAAGGCTGCCCATGGCCACGCCCAGCAGGCTTTCGAAGGCCAGCAGGCCGAACTTTTTCACCGTGAGACGGAAGTCGCCGGTACTGAGCTTGCACACAAAGTAGATGGCAAGGAACACCGCCTGCCCGATGAAGAAGAAGTAGTTGTTGAAAAGGTTCACCGCCACCCAGAAGGCAAACCAGCTGTGCTTGTTTTCATAGAGCACTTCGTCCAGCGACCACAGCAGATACGGGAACAGGGCCACCACGTCCACAAAGTGGTTGAAGAAAATGTTGTACACCGCAAAGCCGGAGAAGGTGTAAAGGCAGGCACCCAGCACCGCATAGTTGATGTTTTTGACGTAGCGGCGCAGATAAAGGTACGCGCCGCCGCCCGCCACGGCAAATTTGAGCACGAGAAGCGGCACCATGAGGTAGGGCAGCCACTTCTGCGGGAAGATGAGCGAAAAATAGAAGAACGGCGAGCCGTACAGGTAGAACGAGTAGGCATTCATGACGCCGCTGCCAAGGTCGGTGGCCCAGGAGAAGGTATTGTGCACCGAGGTGAACGCACTGTCCGGGTAACCGGCCCCCTTGAAAAAGCCGTTCATATAGCGGTAAAAGCTGATCTGCTGGCTGTTGAAATCGCCTGCATAGTGGAAAAAGCCGCCGTCGATGATATAGAACGGCAGGAAAAACAGCGCGGCCGTCAGGGCACACAACGCCACCGTCCGCCAGAATTTATCCTTTTTTTGCCCCAGCAGCTGCGGCTGCCGGGCGGTACCAGACCACTCCATGGGTTCCTCTTTTCTCTGCCGCTGGGGCAGAATGTTGATGTTCTTTCTGTATAGTATAGCACGGGCACGCGGTTAAAAAAAGAACTTTTCTTCACCAAAGGCTTGACAAGCCCCTGCCGGGCAGGTATGGTGAAGAAAAGTCCGCATCTGCAAAGGAGGAAACCGCCCATGCTGTATCCGTTCAGCGCCCTGCTGGCCCGCATGAAATACATCACCCGCTGGAGCCTGATGCACTCCACCCGGGCCGAATCCCTCAGTGAGCACACCTGTGATACCGCGCTGCTGGCACACATGCTGTGCCTGATCGCGCGGCGGTACACCGGCACCCCCTGCCGCCCCAAAACGGTGGCCGTGGCTGCGCTGTACCACGACGCGCCGGAGATCATCACCGGCGACATGCCCACGCCCGTCAAGTATGCGAACCACGCCCTGCGGGACGCCTACAAGGCGCTGGAGGCCGAGAGCGTGCGCAGCATGACCGGCCTTTTGCCGGAAGAACTGGGCGAAGAAATTTCTCCCTTCATCTCCGGCGAGCTGCTCACCGCCGAAGAAAAGCGGCTGCTGAAAGCCGCCGACCGGCTCAGCGCCCTCATCAAGTGCATGGAGGAGCAGCGCAGCGGCAACCACGAGTTCGACGCAGCCTTTGCCCAGCAGAAAGCGGCGCTGGAAGCCATGCACTGCCCGGAAGCCGACTGGTTCATGGCCCACTGCCTGCCCTGCTACACCCAGAATCTGGATGAGCTGACCCGGCAGGACGTTGCAGTAGGGTCAGTGGGTCGGTAGTTCCTCCTCGGACACGAAACGGGCCATTCCATCGCCCGCCCTA
>ERZ780012.326-NODE-326-length-19125-cov-2.43403_pt1 | contig 19125 bp, 10 predicted proteins | sample MGYA00511869_ERZ780012 | MGnify/ENA primary metagenome ERZ780012 (study PRJEB29588, sample SAMEA2161608) | human gut metagenome | biome: human gut; feature: human-associated habitat; material: faeces | place: Denmark | collected 2008/2010 ... | reverse complement strand
ACACGATTGTGGCGTACCGAATGACTGCCGATATGCTCCCTGTTCCATTGGTTGTCCAATGCCCTTTTGACAGTGCCGACATATCCTTCTACGCTTTCTGCCTTATTATCCCATTCATCTCCGTATTTACCTAAAGTAATGCCCACACATTTTGAATGAGTAACCACATTGTCCTCTATAGTCCATCCTTTACTCCAATGTGTACCGATAGCCCCTATTTGTTCAGCAGTGGGCGGTGCCCATGGCGTAGCAGCTTGACTGACGTGAAAACCTCTTACTGTAATGTAGTTGACAAACGGTTTCTCCGGATAGAATACCGTCCGGCGTACATTAATCTCCACCAGTTCACGGTTCGGATCGCATCCCGGAAAATTGGCCCATATCCATGTACTGTCATTTCCTACTTTACTATACCACAACTGACGATTACCTTTATTCAGAAGCACATCTTCCAACCGTTCCGTTTCCGCAAGGGCACGGTCATTCAAATATACTTCTCCGGTATGCGACCATTGTCCTCTTGCCAACCAATCACCATGTATCGTATCATTGTACGGATTGAAGTCGCCGAACAAACTATTAGGGATCACCGTTTCCCATGTCTCATTGTTCAGCCGTCTCCAATTTTTAATGACTTCGGAACCTTTGATTTCCACTTTTTCTCCTTCAGCCGCTTGATAGGTTATCGGTCGCTCTTTAGATTCTCCTCCCCGCGGTGGAGCAACTCTCTCCCTGTAAACACCTTCGTGTACGATGACAACATCTCCCGGGTATGCCCGTTCGGCCGCAGTCTGAATATGACGCAATGGAGTTGTCGCAGAGCCATCGGCACTATCATTTCCACTAATAGAAACATGCCACTGCCGAGGTGATTGTAAAGACTTCACCTCTTTGGCTTGTGCAAAGACACACATATATAGCATTGCATAAGTAGCAATAACCTTCATTAAACTCATACTTATTCCTTCCCTACCTTTAAACTTTTACGGGTAGAAAAACCTTTACCCGTAGCATTTATATTGATTTTCGAAATCTCACCGGTTCTCACCAAAAATGAAGCGACTCCTGCTTCCAGTGGATACGAAGTAGGACCTACGATTTCTCCTCCTTGTACCGACAATTCTACAGGAATTCCGTTAACAGGACAAAGTACTCCTTGTTTGTCCAGCATTCTGACATATACAATCAGCAAGTCATTCTTTGTAGCGGGTTTGCCACTCTCAAAATAAGTAATATCCAGACGTTCCGGGACTCCGGGAGTCTTCACCGTATATTCTGCCACTTTTTTCCCTTGATGATAACCGACAGCTTTCAATACCCCTCTCTCCTTAGGTACTCCATAAAACGTGAACGGTGGGAAATGAAGATTCTTGCCATTGCCTCCATTCGGTACGGGAATATAGTCACTATCCGGGCCTTTGTCAGCTGTTTGCCGTCTGATAGTTTTGCCATTTAAAACCAGTTCTACCTCATCCACATTACCGTACACCATTACTGTATCAGATAAAATTTCGTCCCTATACGCCGGAATAAATACCTCATAAGGCATCTTTCCCGAAGGTAGCATGCTACCTTCCGCAATCTGTGTTCTGAAAAAAGAAAGACTGAATTTAGGTAATCTAAAGATGTCGGCCACACCACTATAACAAATATTATCGCAACATCCCCGATTGTAATCATACATACTCCATACCGCATCCCCCATTGTCTTTGGATAATAAATACGGTATCGGTTGTGCGACCATTGCGCATTCCATGCGTTCTGAAGTTGAGCCTTTTCTCCGTCTCCCCGTCTGATACGTGTTGTGCTGTAATGCCCGCCAAACTCATAATCATAATATTCGCGTATAAATCCCGGTTTACCACTATTATTGGGACGTTTGAAGCCTTCTTCCCAGTCATTGTAACAGACATCAAATCCTTTATAACCATACGAATCGCCTGATGTGAAACATTGATCTCCCGGCAGTTCCTCATGGGCAATCTTGACTACTCCGTCTTTCCACTCGGCCGGAGGCCATGACTCATTAAGCGTTGTTTCCCACATCACAATGGATGGATGATTACGATCACGACGAATCATGTCACGCACATCCCGGTGCGTGAGCGATATGAACAACGGATTTTTATTGAAAAACTGCCATCCGGGTATCGGTTCTATGGCAAGAAGTCCCAACTCATCGCAAGCATCCAATGCAGCAGTAGCTTGCGGATAATGTCCCAAACGAACAATGTTGAATCCGTTTGAACGAATTTGATACATATCACGATATTGTGCCTGATCGGAAATAGCATTACCTACATACGGATATTCCATGTGTCGGTTACTACCTACCAACCTAAGCGGTTTTCCGTTGATGACAAACCCTTTTTCAATACTCATTTCTATATGACGTATTCCTATACGAGTTTCTTCCTTATCTACCACTTTCCCATTTTCTACGACTTCTGTCGACAACACATACAAATTCGGTTCATCCGGACTCCACAGAGCCGGATGTTTCACCTCCATGCGCTGGTTGTTTTCTATTGTTACGCCAGGGTGCAATGTGAGTGTTTCTGAAATGTTCTGTACTTTTTTATCCTTTCCTTTCTGCTTTTTCCAAGTATAAAGCGTGTGTCTAAGTTCCACCACTTTTTCCTTATCAGAAGTATTCTTTATTTCAGTTTTCGCATCCACTACCGATAACTCCTGCGACACCTTCGGATAGGTAATAAATATACCTGCTCCTGCCGGATGTCCGTCAAGAATGGGATGGGTAATATGTACATCAGCTTTCGCTATCAAGTGTACATTCCGATAAATTCCCCCATAATAACAAAAATCAAGTGTTTCCAACGGTTTTCCGGGAGGAATCAACGAATTGTTACGGTTGTCCAAACGGACTAATAATTCATTTTCTTTACCCGTTTTCAACAATCCGGTTGCGTCTACCACAAATGGGGTGTATCCTCCGGCATGTTGCATGACATGCTTACCGTTAATCCACACATCGGCCAAGTGCATCGCGCCTTCAAACTCTATCCAAATATGCTTCTTCGCCTCCTCCGGCGTAATGGTAATCTTTTTTTTGTAATAGCAGATACCTTGCCATTGATGCAGCACAGTCAATGGTTCTACAAATGGCGTATGCGGAAGAGTAATTTGTTCCCATTGTTTGTTCTCCAACTGCCGCAGTTCCGCTCCCAAAGTTTTGCGGAACAGCCAATTCGCTATTCCCGTTCATATCCATGTGCTGCACATTGTATTGTGAACTCCAGTCACTTCCCTGATTCTTGATTTCCGCTTTCGACGTTTCATCGGAAATACGACAAAAATTCCAATCCTGACTGATACAACGCTTCTGCGCAAGCCCCGGAATCCCGAGGCTAAACGCAAACAGCAATAGTAAAAAATAAAGTCTGTTATGATTCATCGTCCTATTTTATATCTCGTTGAATTCGATATTATCTTTCTCCATAGACTAATATTCTCTTTCCATCCCAAGAAACAGCTTCAATGCGTGTGGAACCTTCGGGATAGCAAACCTTTGTTTCACTCAGGTCAGGAGAATCTGTTCCCACAATGGCAGCATATTTCAATTCATCTCCCTGATAGGTTTCAAAGACTACGGCATTTTTCCACACATCGTGATCGATGACAATCCAACCATTATTTCTTACCTTGACACCTTCATTATAAGTCCCTTCTACTGCCAATTTGTCCTTAAATGACTTCTGACTATTGGCTGATAAGTAATAAAGTACGGGAGTAGCCGGTTTAGAATACTTGGAAGCATACTTCACCAACTCATCGCAATCTGTTTGGGTAATAGTCATTTGTCCACGTGCATAGTCGTCCAATTCCTTATCAATAGGTTTCAGCATACCTGCCTTGATAAAGAAGTCGGTCAAATCCTCTTTCACAACATCCATAGTATTACGCATGAAATTGAGCTGGAGTTGCCCGTTAGTCAATTGTGATTCATCCGTATTGCGTACAATCTCAGCCACATCACCGTACCAATCGCGTTTTTCTCCTCCCACAATCTCACGATAATAGAGCAGCAACTGCCATAGCGGACAGAGTTTCACAAAGTGATCGCCTCCATAAGGATACTTAGAAGGATCCATATTATCCTGTCCCTTTTGACAGAGCCACTGTTCCCCTTTGATGATGCCATAATTGAGATATGAATTAAAACGTCCTCCCAGGACATTGTTATCATTTCCATCGTTACACCTTTCACGTTCCAACGGCATATTCTCCCGATAGAATTTATATCGTGCACATACAGAATATACATTATTCGTCACTTCAGTGGTTGATACCCATTTCAATCCCGGTCTGATTTGATTGACATGTCCGAATTCATGCGCAATGGCCCAAACTCCTTCACGCAAAGATTTGGTGGTACTGGCCAATTCGTTCATACAACCTTCATACCATCCGGCTCCCCAACCATCAGCAAACAATCCGTCTTTGGTTACACGAGCAAACATATGGTTTTTAGGCCGATGTCCCCATTTATCTAATCCCATGATTTCATGTTCCAATTCCACTATATCGTCATAATTCTGTATCAATTTTCCTAGATTGTCACAATAAGTCTTTATACTGTTCACCCCAAACACCAGATTAACACGATCGCCTTTGATATCTATGCAACCATAAGTAGCTTTATTCAAAATTTCACGCCAGTCGGCCGATACATCCCGATGTTTGTCGTAATATCCGTTCACTTTACCGGAAGCGATATGCAATTTAAGAGCTGGTGCAGTTTTCCAATTCGGAGTATAATACTCAATATAACTCAATCCTCCATGTGCAATCCTCAACTTGTTAATACCCTCACTTAAAGGATATGAAGTCGGATCCGGTGTACGTTGTCCTTGTCTTATTGCATCGAAATCGTACACTTTCAAATTTACTTGTTCTCCATTGGTATTGCCTAAAATTACGATAGCCTCCTCGCCATCCTTAAAATAAATACCTGTGGGGTTCTCAAACGGATTATACCCACTAATTTTCAGTTCTGCCGCCAAATCGTTAATTTCACGATAAGGTTCATAAGTTTGCACACGGTACTCCAAATCATACGTCTTGTCATACAAACTTTGCGCTATCATCCTGAAAAAGCTATTTTCCAATCCGTCTATCTTGCGTTGATCCACATCTGCACGAAGTTCGGAACAGAGTTCGTCGGCAAATACTTCCGTAAGTCCTGCTACAGGAGCAGCATTCCTATAAAATTCCATTTCACCGCAACTCACCACTCCACCGACAGCTTCATTCACCTCAAATCGGAAGGACTTTACCCCCTTCAGCGGTTCAGCGAAGCTTATCTTCGACGAAGAAGAACTACCAGCAAAGTCATACGATGCTATCTTTTCATAATTTTCTTTCTGCGCTGTGGAAACATATAAGTCGAACTTTTTCCAATTACCATTATCGCCTGAACCTCGAGGTTTATATACAAAATAATCCACGTCTTGAGGAGCTTCAAAAGTGTACTCAAGTTTCACAGGCAAAACTGTACCGTACCACCGTGAGTGATACCAAGTGGATGCAGTCCCGTCAAATGACTTTTCAATACTCTCATCATCCGAATTAAATTCACTTGCCTTTCCACTGGCGATAGGCAAGAATATATCACCGAGTTCAGACGGATCACCGGGCTTGTATTCTTTATCCCGATGTCCCTGGCGAAACATCAATGAGCGTTCGACCTTCTGATCCACAGAACGGAATACGACAGAGATATAGCGCACCGTATCATCTTCATTTCTTTCAATGCTGAAAGTACGTTCCGATTCCGCCATAGCCCGTACCTGTACTTGTTGCTTCATTTCCTTAATCCAATCAGCGTTTTGCGGAATTTCCACTTCATATTCTACGTTACTTACCACCTTGACGGTAACTACCGTATCTGTATAGTTCAAGTTGAGACGCTCATTCTCCAACAAAATATCCGGTTGCTCTCCCAATTGTTTCACGTGCACTTTTTGTTCAAGGCCTTCTCCTTTAACAACAATGTCTGTTTCACGCAAGTCTCTTCCCGTATTCTTTTCTACCGAAATAGACAACAAATCATCTGCTCCCTGAACCGTACACCAATTCCCGGATGAAGGCACATTGGCTTGCCAAGCGATGTTTGTATTCACTACAATAGAAGTATTTGCAGCCTCTTGTGCAAACACCACAGTGTCCTTCTTTATTTCCAAAAAAGGCTGCGGTTTGCTTTCCTGATCGGAACAAGATATAGCAAACAGACTCATCGCCCAGCTACATAATATCAAAATAATAATACTATATTTTTTCATGGTTTAAAATCATTTTAGTTATAAAATAAGGTTATTCAAGTACTTTCCTTTATTTGCGATTCAATGTCTCAATCACAAAATGATAAGTCAGCGAGCCTTCATTCCACATGGAGAAATTCGTTCCCCACAAATTGTTGTTCAGATTAAAATGCGCCCCTTTACGTTTATCAGGATAGTTGGTTGAATAATTCAACCCCTGAGCTTCTCCTACGTTGAGTAAGAAAGCTTCCTTACTGCTGATACGTATCGTTTCCCCGGAGGTTATCAAATCGACATAACGATCTATCCCATGCATTTGCCGGTTACCTTTTTCCACCACATCCATCAGATTCACCCGTTCACCCATCTTCTCGGCTATCACCGATTCAATACCGGGCACCGTGAACGACAACCAATAAGATTCGGGCAAACGTACTGCCGGTTTACCATAAATGGTCAATGCCACTTCCGACCTTTTTCCATTCTTTGTCGTAAAACAGTTCACCTGTATTCGTTCGGGATATACACGTTTGTCCACTTTCTCATTTTCAGGAAACCTCAGTTCAGTGATAATACGTGTCCCCTTTTTCTCTTTACGTACCGATTGCGTTATTGTCTGTGCATAAAGCGTTACACTCACTGCATGTGATTCTTTCAGACCTCGTTTACCCAAGTCATCCAATGCCCATCCATACCGTGCACGAAGATATCTATTTTGAAAATCATCATAATCATCCCCATCAAACATTTGATAAGACAATCCCGCCAACGTCATTCCAGCGGCTATCGGCTGTTCCCAACGCTTCCGTTCCATTGGTTTCATCTTTGAGTTATCCTCCAGTTTAACCTTATCCACTTCTGCGACTACTTCACGCGCCTCTTTTTGCAAGGAAGCCGGAAGGAAAGCGATAGCACTATCGATATAATTATCAATCTCTTTCCATGAAGCCTCAGCCATACTGAATATTCCTTCGGAACGACCTTTGAGAAACTTATCCATATCATATTTGTCCCATTGACGAAGATGTGTTTTCACATCCACACCTTGCGTATGTTCTGCTATCAGACCTAATTCGGCTGCAAAGTCCAAAGCAACGTCACTATCTTTTTTGATTTTCCCTTCATTCAACCATTGAGAATACAACCGCGAAACAGCACGAAATTTAGCCATACGTATCGGTGCTCCACCATAACCAAATATCCACGTATCACCAATCTCAGAAGTAACAACCGGCAAATCCTTCTTTATCAGCAACAGTTCCCGGGCGACATCATTGAACGATGCACCTACAAGCTGAGCTTGAGGATAACGCTTACGCAAATCGGCATAAATCTTTTTCACACGTTCATAGCTATGCGGTCCGTGGTTGTCGCCCGTAAAATTAATACTGACAACTGTCTTTCCATCCGGCAATACTTCATCTTCTCCATAATCTTTCTGATAAACCAGCAACAAGTCATTGCCGGAAGGACTGCGCCACCGACAGAAAGTAGGCACCGAAGGTAACGGACAAGCTGAATTAATTCCCACATGCAAAAGACGAATGCCTGCGTCATACATCGGATCGATGATACTACGAGTGTGTCCCGGCACATCAGTCATCTTTGCAGCAATAGTCTGCTTGTTGTATTTCTTATCCAAACGTTTGGAAAGCAACAAGCAGGTTTCAAACAGTTCACGCGTCATTGTCTCCGATTCCACAGTATAGGGAAGGGCATTCCAGACGATATCGCCACGACCAATGGCCTCCTCCAACTGCTTCACAGCCTCAGGAGATGCCGTGCGAAGATATTTCCAAATAAGCCATGAGCCGGTTGTCCATACATACCGATCACCAGAGCCGTCAGCGCGCAAGCGTTCACTAACTTCTATGGCTTTCGGAATAAAATCATGCACATACCTTTCGGTCACAACGGAACTAAGATCAGTAAATCCCACATCAAGGTGAGTTTTGAATGCAACGTAAACTTTCTCGATCTTCCCACCGGATACTTGAGCCATACAACCGGCTATACCTAAGAAGATGAAAAAAGTAAAAAGTGATATTCGTTTCATGTCATTGCATGTGTTTTAAGAAGATTGAATGGTATAAATACATTACTTATTCGTAAATCTAAACCAATTAAAGTCGGCATATCCGTTATTTCCTTGCGGCGTAGTATTGAAGTTGAACAATGCAAAACGATTGGCTGTCCACGGCAATCCCAATCCCATCTGCAATTCATTACCAATACGTTTATAATTCACACCATCCAGACTGTAATAGAACAAAGCCTTAAATTCTTTGTCTGTAGCACGTACACGTATCCACAGTTTATCTCCATTGAAATGCTCTACGGTTTCGATATCCTTACCGTCATTACACATCACAATTTTGCGTCTACCGGATTCTTGTCGTATCGCAACATAGGCATAAGGAAACTCGAAGATTCCGAATCCGGCAATATTGCCATCTTTAAGTCCGGTCACTTCCATTTCTACCGAACCCTCGCAACTCGGTCCCTGAACACGTTGTGTCAATGTATTACGAGCATCTTTCAATGTAGAAGCTTGGGAAGCATACAGACGCATATATCCCTTACGTTCCTTCAAACTCCATCTGCTATTATCCGGATTATGATTCCATTGCCATTGCAGACCTAATTGAGAAGCATTGAACTCATCGGTAGTAGCCGGACTCTTTATCTTCGATTTTTTCCCGGTAGCAGGTTTAGGATAAGTGATAAGATCTTTTCCTTCATCACCCAACATAGGCCAACCGTCTATCCATTTCACGGGCACAAGACACGGAACACGTCCTATCGGTCCTCTGTCCTGCATAATCATAAACCACCAGTCTCCATTTTTCAACTGTACCATCCCACCCTGATGAAGTCCGTTTTCGGGATATGAACTCCAATCGTTCATTATGAGTTTGTGTTCATAGGGACCATAGATATTATCCGAACGCAAGCAGATTTGCCATCCTCCCGTTCCCCCGGCAGGACAAGTAATATAATATTTTCCATTGATGCGGTACATATGAGATCCTTCCATACCGAAACCGCCTCCTAACTCATGTGCATTTTTAAAACCACCCTGCCATATCTTCACAGGTTTCCCTTTAACGGATTTCACGTCCGAGTTCAACTCTGTCAAGTATAGTGTACCTTGCCCGTGAACCACGTAAACCTTTCCATCTTCATCAAAGAATAACCCCGGATCATATAAATATTCAGGAAATATAGTACGTTCCCAAGGTCCTTTCACATCATCGGCTATACAAATAGAGAAATGCCCGGTTTCCCGTCCCCAACCATAGGGTGTACAGAAACCAACGTAAAATTTTCCATTATGATGCCGTATCGTAGTTGCCCACGCCCCATTCAGATAAAGATTGCCACCCTGCATATCATATTTCGGATCCTCATCATAACGATCCAAAGCATATCCTGCCATTTCCCAGTTTACCAAATCTTCCGATACAGCAATAGGGCATCCCGGTACATAGTGCATACTGGTAGACACGAGATAAAACTTATCATCAACCCGGATCAGATCCGGATCGGGCCAGTCTCCCCACATGATAGGGTTCGTAAATGTTCCATTCTGATTATCCGGATTCCAAACAGTTGTTTGAGCGAAGGTGCAGTGCATTCCTGCACTACACACCAATCCTAAAAAAAGTGATTTATATATATTCATATACCTATTGAATTATTATTTAATAAACTCTGCATCCTCATAATAAGGAGCTACTTCTATCCCTTCCAACACGGCCCCGCAAGTTTCGGATTGTCGAAGTCCGAGCACCAATGTATTCGTTCCTCCCATGTTCAACCAACATTCCGGTAAGAAGAACTCCCGTTGCGGACCTTCTTCCCAATAACGTCCGATATTATGCCCATTCAACCACATATATCCTGTACCTGAAGCATTGATAATGGCTCTCCAAGGAATCCAGCATTCTTTTTCCGTTTTGGGCAGATCAAATGTTACTTTATACCAAGTCAATAAGGCATCTTGTTTACCTTTAGACTGTATATTGTTTCCTTTTCGATGCAATGTACCATCGGTTTTCAATGTCACCACCTTCCAATTGCCACCGCCGGCGGTTTTCCCTCCACAATATCCTTGTGTCACTCCTCCAAGATCAAGCGCTACTTCCCACTTCAGAGGCTTCAGTATTTTCAGTTCACTGAACAAGCGGATTCCCTTTAATAATCCTCCTGCACCGCTACTATTACGCACCACAATAGCCACATTATTCTCTCCTTCATGCAGAAAATCTTTCATATTGGCTACAAACGGTTTGTCCCAAGCATCGTGGCTTGCCACTTCCTTACCGTTTACAAAAAGCGTACCCGCATCATCTACGCAAGCGAATTCTATCATTGTTTGCCCTTCGGTCAACATCTGACGTGTCATATCAATAGAAGTACGATAAATAGCCGTTCCTTCTTTCCCTTGCAACACCCATGCGGCAGGCCATTCCGGCTTCTCCAGTCCGGCTATTTGCAATGTAGCAAGATTGGCGATAGTACTTTGATCAAGCATGATGGTTTCCCAGCCTTCATTGTTAGACAGCAGTGACTTGATATCTTTGACATTATTTTCCACCTTTTTCACTTCCCATTTTTCGATAGGAAGGATAGCAGATTGCTTCTTTCCCAATCCGGCAGATTTCATTCCGCTCAATTCCTCCATCGGGCGATATCCATGAGCGTGTCCACGATTTTCATAGATGCTTACGATTTCATTGCTTCCCTCATGCAGTAGCCCATCTATGACAAATGTATTATCCAGTTCATCGGTAGAAGCCCTTTTAGCTATTTTTCCATTCACTTGTACATAAAGCGGATCAGCCGTAAACATCTCACAAACCAATGTTCCATATTCCTCTACCTCTTTCTTCGATAGTTTTACTACACTACGATACATGGAGTAACGACAATCGTTCACACCAATTTCTGGCAAAGAAACACCTTTACGCAGTGGTCGCCAGTTCCCCTGAAAGGTTTCATCACAACGTTCTGCCTGTGCAATCCGTATCGGCATAGGCATATTGACAGGACGTTCCGGCAAAGTCTGTTCTTTCGGATACCATTCACATTGTCCATTCGCCTGAGAGAGTACCAGTACCTTGCTGTCCAATGGCTCAACCGAGCAATAAACATTGAATGCCGGCATACCTTTTATATGAAATTGAACGTTATCACGGAATGCTTTTTTCTTATCTTTATTAAATATATAAATAAACAAAGTTCCCTCTTTTGTCCCGCGTACTCCAACGGTCAAATCCTTGATGTTGTCCGATGTAGTAAACTCTATCGCTTCACTTCTAATTGAGTACCAAAACGGTTGACGAAATCCCCGACTCCTTTCACGGCAGCGAATTTCTCACCCACACCACCACTTTCTTTTAATGCAGCTCCGTAATCGTAGCTGGTAGTCATGCGGCGAGCGCCCCAACCGGCTAGATTTGTTCCTCCGAAAAACATATAATAATTAAGTCCGGTAGAACCTCCGGCCATTGCCATCAATGCCATTCCACGCGCATGACGTCCATCCAAATAGCTGTCCTCACTCAATCCTCCACCTACCGTGGAAAACCAGCCACCCTGCAATTCACACACAAAAGCCGGTGCGTTAGGCTGTTGTCTCTTTAAATCTTCAATGCGGCTTTTCGCCTCCTGTATATTCCACCATACATATTGATTGTCCATATCGAACAACTGACTGATAACGGCATCTTTCGAGCCTCTTACCTCAGGTGTAACACAGGTAAACAGCGGTACCTCAATTCCATTGTTCGTGCAATAAGCTGCCATGTCGCGCAGCACCTCTTCTTTTTTCTCTGACTCCATGCCAAAGTAAATGTATTCGTTCTCGAGTTGCACCATGATAATTCCTTTCTCACCGGATTTCTTACGTGTAAGCTGCTCCTCGGCAAAAACCGGACAAACAGCATCGTACCAATGTTTGGTCCATTTCATGTGTTCGGGATGGTTACTTCGTAACCAAAAGCTAGTGTCATATTTTGCCGGACAAAACTTGGCAACCCATCTAGGATAACCTCCTCCTGCCCATTCTGCACAAATAAAAGGTCCCGGGCGGACAATGGTATACAGTCCGAACTCTTCGTGAGCCATCTTGAGCCACGCCTTCAAGTCGTCAAAGTCACATTGCGAATAGTCCTTTACATTACGCGGCATAGTGCGCTCATGCCAATTCCACGGCACATAAGTCTCCACAGTGTTGAATCCCGCCTCCTTTATTTTACGGAAACGATCCCGCCATAACTCCTGAGGAACGCGAAAATAATGAAAAGCCGCACTCAAGATAAAAATATCCCGACCTTCTATCGTGAAGCAATGCTGATCGTAACGAATACGTTCCGGATGTGAGAATTGTTTAGCGGGAAGTTGTTCGGCATATAAATTAAAAGCAAAACAACATACGAGGATCGATGTTATCAATTTGTTCATGAAGTTCTATTGTTTAGACGAAAGGGAGGGAGACATGCCCCCTCCTTTCCATAAATAATAAGCAATAATTTCAGTTATTCTTATATATCAGCTATTCCTTGTCTTCGGGTCGGTAAATACCTTCCGGATCGTAAATCTCAGTTCTGACAGTATAGAATTCCAACTCAGCTAACGCAAAGTACACAGCATTGCCGGAAGTCTCGTCTGCACGATAACGGATGTATGAATAAGGCTGTCCTTCTGTCCCCAACGTAGGTGTGGTATAAGAAGCACCACCTTTGCCATCATCTTCTATTTCCGCAATCTTGTTCCACTGTTCACCGTCATTACTCCCTAATACGGTAATCTCCACAGGACATTGACCATACTTTCCATTACGATAGTAAGTTTGTATCTTAAACTGCTCTACAGGAGATGGAAGAGTGATATCTATATAGTGCGGAACAGTACCCGCATCATGCCAATCAGTATGAAAAAAGTTAGTGTAATTACCATCCACCAAATACTCTATATATTTTCCTTCATCCGGATCAGGTTTATTACAAAACAAGTTGTCTTTACTTAATAAAATTTTATCAGTGATTTCCTTCACCACCGGCTGGACAGGAAGTGCGGAAGCTCTTACTTCCAACTTCTCACCCACATCTTGGGTTGAGCTGACAGGTGTGGCATGGAATGTGTATTCACCATCTTTTGCCAACATACCCTCAATAAGCATAGTATCGCAAAAGACACTGGCATTCTTATTCACACGTTTGCCTGTGACAGGATGAGTATAGTCTATCTGTACATAGAACAGGTTGGAATCGACGGGAACTTCCCATTCCAGCAGCACTCCTCCTTCAAGAGGCGTTGCTGTCAGATTGCTAATAGCCGACGGTAAGACAGCTGCCTTGTCATCATCGTCGTTACAAGCAGATACCATAAATATGGCGGCTAAACATGCCATGAAAAAATATTTCTTTTTCATCGTAATTGCTATTTTAATGATTAATAACCCGGATTTTGCACAATCAACGTATTCTTATTCAATTCCGAATCTGCAATCGGAAGCAGGTAATGAGTCGGTGAAGTGAACTTCCAAGCACGATCTACTACCACTGGACGGAAGAAATCCTCATCCGACACACCATCTGTATTAAGAGCAGACGGATTGTGGCCTAAGACATGCTCCAATTCTTTCCACCTTGCCATGTCCCAACGGTAGTGTCCTTCGAAACTCAACTCGATGATACGTTCTTGACGAATTATTTCAATTAGCTTATCTTTTGTCAACGTAGCAATTCCTTCCCATGATTCTTCCACAGTCGGTATGCCGGCATGTTCCCTTATCTTGTTCAGTGCTGTCTTGGCAATGTTTAATTCACCTGCTTCTGCTGCAGCTTCTGCAAGATTCAAATACAGTTCACCCAAGCGAATAACAGGCCACGGATAATTCTGGAACCCGTTGCGGGTATCATAAGTAGGCGTGCACCATTTCTTTACTAAATATCCACTCAATGAAAAGTCCGTAGAACGGTTTTGTTTTCCATGATTGTCTGATTTACGGAACATAGTAACAATTCTACCTTCATTATATCCTTCACGCTGCATTTCAAAATATCCGTTATGGAATGAAACCCATGAATAGAAACGAGGTTCACGTTTCAAGTTGAGGTTACACGTGGTACGTCCTTCATACTGTCCTATCTTAAAATAATCATCAGGAGTGTAGTATTTCGGATCTTCGTCAATCGGGAGTCCGTTTTCTGTATAGAATACTTTCACAAAATCCAATGTAGGACCTACTCCATTCCAGCTATTACCTCCATTCACCGGATCACGCGGAGCGGATTGGTTTTGTGGTCCATAAACACCTTCCGTACGGGTATCCGCCCAAATGACTTCCATATTTTTCTTATCCATAATTTGCATCTTCAAAGCATATTGGATTAAATCCTTGGGCCAACATTCTTCAGGAATTTCGCTTTCATTAGCAATCTGAAACTGGGTGTATTTCTGTTCATCCGCCAGCGTCAACGCTTCTTGACAAGCCGTAAGTGCAGTATTCCATTTAGATGGATTATAATCCAACGGCATCAATGGCTCATTTGTCTCCGGATCGTAAAGAGATGAGTTGGCATAAAAACTATTGCCATTGAAAAGAGGAGACGCCGCATACAAATAAAGCCTTGCTTTCAGTGCTTTAGCAGCCAGCTGTGTAGCTCTGCCGTAGTAGGATGATGATTGAACGGCAAGCAATCCGTTGTTGCAAGCTTCGTCATACTTGTTGGCAATCCATTTTACGCATACGTCAAACGGACTTCGCTTCAGTTTCTCCGTGCTACTTACACTAACCTCGTGATCCATAATGATAATCGGACCATACGCACGTAGTAACATGAAGTGATAATACGCAATCAAAAAATTAGCTTCTGCCTTATATATGATTTTCAGTTCTTCTTCCATACGTGGCACAGCATCGACATTGTTTATCAGCGTATAACAACGACGTATACCGGCATACATACGACTCCAATACGCGAAATCACCTATATTGGCCGCGGTATGGGTTCCCTCAAGAAATTTCCGGTCATAATCGGTGAGACAATCACCTCCTTGATATAGATAGCACCCCTCGCGTTCTTTGGGCATAAAAGCATAACAAGAATACAAATAGCGTTCAGCTGCATTTTTATCTTTAAATGCATCTTCCTCAGTCGGACGTTCATCAGGAACGATGTCCAAATAGTCGCAAGAACTTATCCCTGCTACCAGAAAAATAAGCAATAGAGCTTGGTATAGTTTGTTTTTCATAAATCCGGTTTATTTATTGATTGAAAATTGAACACCCACATTAAACACTCGTTGAGTCGGATAAGACAATCCACTACCGCTTCCCATTTCAGGATCCCAATATTTAAATGGAGAGAATGTCAACAAGTTAGATCCTCTCAGATAAACACGGAAAAACTTATGGTTGAATCCGACCTCTAAGTTTTTCAACTTAAGGAATGCACCGTTACGTTGCCAGTATGTAGATGCTTTTGTATTGTTTTCATTGTCACGTTTACTGAGACGCGGATATTCAGCATAGATATTTTGGTTAGTTTCACTCCAATAGTCATCAGCTATGAACTGCAATACATTACGTGTACCTTCAGCACCAAAAGGATGGATACCATTCATCATAATAGACACACGAGCTGCACCTTGAAAGAAGAAAGAGAAATCAAACTTCTTGTAACGGAATGAAGGACCGAAACCATATACTATTTCAGGAGTTGTCGGCATACCTGTATATTGACAGTCGTTTGAATCGATAACATTATCATAATTACCGTTTACGTCCGGCAAGTTCTTGTATTTGATATCACCTCCGCTCACCCAGCCTCCAAGGTTTTGTTTCGGATTACGTTGCACCTCGGAATCATCGATAAAGAGACGTTCGGCAATGTACAAAAGCTGTTGGTCAACAGAATGTCCCACACGTGAGATATTGGGATATTTCTGGAAATCCGGCTCGTCATATTCAAGCACTTTGTTATGGGCATACGTAAATGTTCCCTTGAATGACATATCGAAATCGTTATTGAACCTCTTCACATAGTCGATAGAGAAATCAAGTCCCTTATTTTCCACTTTACCAAGATTACCATACATTTTTGTCGCAAGGTTCATCCATTTATCCTTTCCATTCGTACCCCAGTAGTCCGGAATCTGTTGACGCTCCATAAAGATATCTTTACGTATTTCCTTGAAGATATCGAACGTTATGTTCAGTTCATTCTTGATACCCAAGTCGATACCAAAGTTCCATTTGCTACCTACTTCCCATGTAATATCATTGTTGGCATAACGGATATATTTCGGACCATTTTTTGAAATGTTTTGATCTCGGCCTGTTGTATATCCCAAATCACCGTTTTCCAACTCTATGTTTGAAAGATAAATGTAACGTTCACCTCCAATTTGGTCATTACCTACAAGTCCCCAAGATGCACGCAGTTTCAAATTACTCACCACATCAGAGAACTTTTCAAAGAACTTTTCACGACTGATATTGTATCCTACTGCCACGGAAGGGAAGAAACCAAAACGGTTTCCTTTAGCAAAGTTCTCGCTACCATTGTATCCGAAGTTCAATTCAGCCATATAGCGGTAATCATAAGCATAAGTGACGCGACCGGCAAATCCTTGCTTGCGTTGCGGAAGCGACTCAATGAGATCCTCAGGAGCGTTACCGTTGTATTGGTCTTGATTGTAGAGGAACATTCCGGATACATTGTGCACCGTATTGAACGTACGATTATAATTAATCATTGCCTGAATATAGAGTCGACGGTCACCACTCGATTTATTCGAGGTCTGCAATACAGTACTTTGTTCAGAACCAATTCGATTCAACGTGTAGTCCGATAAATTGTCAGTATTATAGTTTATTACCTGAAACTGATTGTAACCGGCCGAACGATTGGTGTTAGTACTACTCCAGTTTTTGAACGAGAACAAAGCTTCTGCAGAAAGGCCTTCGGTAATGAAATCAAGTTTTTGCTCAAATTTCAGGTTGGCCATAACTGTACTTTCAAATTGTGACTGATATCCTCTTGCCATTTCAGCGTATGGATTACGGAAGCCACTATTATATTTACCACCGGATTTTCCACCCCAACGAATGTAATCCACATTTGGGTCATCCGGGAAACGTACCGGAAAATCAACCGGATTGGATTCCATAACCATACCAAACAGATCACTCGTATTAGAGGTAGGACCAGAATAGTCTCTCAGTTGCACATTCAAGTTCAACGACAGTTTACTTGATTTAGATAAATTCAGATTGAAGTTATTTTGGAACACATATCGCATGATGTTGAGGTTATTTTTATAACTAAAATCATCGGTATTACGCAACACACCACTATCATGGTTGACAGACACACTGCTAAAATAATCTAATTTTTTGGAACCACCGCGAATAGTAACATTGATATTTTGATTCATAGCCCCGCTACGGAACAATTCATCATACCAATTCACGTTAGGATAAATAAGCGGATCCAATCCTGCCCTTGTACCGGCAATCTTATTGTCGGAATAAAGTACCTCACCTGTACCACGTGTCAACACGGCTTCATTGTACATCTCCATATAACGCACACCATCAACAAACTTCGGCGTTTTGGTATGGGTGGAATACGCGTTTTCTAAACGAATATTAACGATAGCTTTGTCACTTTCACGTCCCGATTTGGTTTTGACAATCATCACACCGTTTGCACCACGTGAACCATAAAGCGCTGTAGCCGTTGCATCTTTCAACACGGAGAAACTCTCAATAACTTCCGGATCGATAGCATTCAAGTCACCGCTCGAAGCTTGCACACCATCAATGATAATCAATGGACTCCTTGTGCCATTGAAAGTAGAAATACCGCGAATCCAAAAGTCGGCCCCATCAGCCCCCGGTTCACCGGAACGCTGTACGGCAACCACACCAGCCAAACGTCCGGCAAAACCTGTAGACAACTGGGAACTGGGAACTTTCAGTTCGTCAGGCTTCACCATCTGTACCGAACCAACTACTGATTCTTTCTTTTGCGTACCATAGCCTACTACGACCACTTCATTCAACGTTTGTGAAGATTCCTTCATGACTACCTTAACAAACGTGCCTACCGTAGCTTCCACATTGACCGGATCATATCCTATATAAGAGATACTCAATGTCACTTTCTTAGCAGGTACTGTCAACACGAAGTTGCCATCAATATCAGTGATGACACCGGTCTCAGTATGTCCCTTCAAAACTACGGACGCACCGATAACGGGTTCTCCATTTCCATCCCGGACAGAACCCTTAATCTGGTATTTCTCATTGCTTACATTACTTACTTCTTCTCTCCGCTTCAACACGATATCTGTGCCATTTATCACATAATCCACCTGAGAATTCGCAAATATTCCATTAAGAACTTCGGACAAATTCATTCCTTTAGCAGAAAAAGAAATCTTCCGCTTAACGTTAAAATCTTTCGTATTATAAAAGAAATTGTACCCCGTTTTTTTTTCGATTTCCTTGAGTGCTTTTTCAATAGTCACATCCTGAAAACGGAATTCCATAGCCGCATTTTGAGAATGAACGGTCTCAGCATACGAAATCCCAATGGACATGAACATAAACATAATAAAGAACCTCATAAACAAAGGGATTTTACCAATTGCCCATAAAAAAGTATTTTTTCGGACATTTTTTTGGTTGTAATTACATAAATACATAACTTTAAAATGTGATTTAAGATTGGTAAAAAATGATTGTTGCTTGTTGGCAGACAAGCGATCTCGTTTTTTCAATATAGAAAAGCATGGCAGTGCTTTTCTATATTTTTTTTTGTT
>ERZ780012.325-NODE-325-length-19200-cov-5.72666_pt1 | contig 19200 bp, 15 predicted proteins | sample MGYA00511869_ERZ780012 | MGnify/ENA primary metagenome ERZ780012 (study PRJEB29588, sample SAMEA2161608) | human gut metagenome | biome: human gut; feature: human-associated habitat; material: faeces | place: Denmark | collected 2008/2010 ... | reverse complement strand
AGGGCGGGCGATGGAATGGCCCGAATCGTGTCTGAGGAGAAAGCTACCCGCTGCCCTGTTGGCTTGCGGGTCAAAATATTATTTTGTAAAATCGCTGCCGGTCAGGCCGTCCATATTCAGCATGCCTTCCAGCGCGGCAATGTCGGCCGAAACATCCAGCGCGTCGGACTGGAACAGCTTGTCCAGCTGGTTTTCAAAGGCGGAGATCAGCAGGTCCATGCTGCGCTCGATGTTCTGCTTGGCTTCGGTGATGTTCTCGCCCTGCACATCCTGCGCGGCCAGGCTGGCATAGGTGTTCAGCAGCTTCAGGGCTGTGGGCAGGTAGTAATCCATAAATTTCTGCAGCTGGGCCTTTTTGCCGGGGTCCTGCTTGGCCAGCTCAAAGATGCGGGCACTGACGGCTTCCAGGCGGCTGATCTTGGCGGTCATCACCGGGTCCGGGATAGCAGCGTTGGCCTGCCGCAGCTGCTGCAGCAGGGCGGCATATTCGTCGGCCGGTTCAGCCGGGGCCTTCGGCTGCGGGGCCGGTTCCGGCCGGGGCGGCTGGGGTGCCGCGCCGCGCACCACAAGGGTCCCGGTGCGGTTGTCGATGTAGGCATCAGCACCGAAGTAGCCGTGCTCAATGGCGTTCTGCAAGGTGGTGCGTCCCTTGGCTTCCTCCACACCCGCAGCGGCAAACAGCTCAGCCAGTGGGATGTTGTCGCGGCCGCCGACGATCGTATCCAGAAGCTGTTCCAGCTTGTGGGTGCGCCGCATATGCAGGCCGGTGAACAATGCTGCACCGCCGCCGATCATCTGGGCAAGGCTGCTGAACAGCTCGCCCCAGTCGATGTAGTAGGGGAACAGCCCAAAAACATCGGTCAGCCCGGCGAAACCCGCCACCAGAAAGATCGCACCAATGACCGTGCACAGGGCCGTCAGGTCTTTCTGGCGCTTGCGGGCAGTCTGCTGGTCGTAGGTGGGGCGGTCGGGGTCTGGGGCAGCGGCCGCACCGGGCATGGGCGGCGTGCGTGCCGGACGGATCTCCACCGGAGGAGTGTTCGGGAGCCCTGCCGCGGACTGTTCCTCCTTCTGGGCATTTTTGTCGATGCTTTTCAGGATGAGCAGCAGCAGGCCCAGCGGTGCCGAAACGGCAAAGGCAACGAAGATGGCGATGGTGGGGATCTGCGCAAAATAATGTTTTTTTGGCTGCATGGGCAAAAAACCTCTCAATCCGGCATACCTGCCCCGGCCGGGACAGAAAAAGACCACGTTCCACTCTATTATAGCGGAGCGTGGTCTTTTTGTTAAGGGGTAAAATCTATGCGTGCGAAAAGGCAGGGGAGTAAGACCGCCTTTTCCAGGGAAACGTTACTTCATCAGGCTGCAGACGGCCTCGGCGTAGGCGGCGGGATCATCCACCGGCAGGCCCTCGATCAACTGTGCCTGTGCATACAGCAGGGCGCTGTACTTTTTCACCTTGTCGGTGTCACCGGCCTCCTGAGCGGCCTTCAGTACGGCGAACACGGGGTGGTTCACGTTCAGCTCCAGCACCTTGTCGCTCTTGACACCCTCGCTGCCGGGTTGCTTGGACAGCACCTTTTCCATCTCGATGGACAGCGGGCCGTCAGCACTCAGGCACACCGGGTGATCTTTCAGGCGGGTGGAGACCTTGACTTCCTTCACCTTGCCGTCCAGTGCATCCTTCATGGCGTCGAACAGGGACTTGTTCTCGGCGGTGGCATCCTCGGCGGCCTTCTTCTCCTCATCCGTTTCCAGGCCCAGGTCGCCGCTGTTGACGTTCTTGAACTCCACGGTGCCGTCCTTGCCTTCGGCATCCTTGCGCGGATAAGTGCGCAGGATCTGCAGGCAGAACTCGTCCACGTCCTCGGTCAGCAGCAGCACGTCATAACCCTTGTCCAGCACCAGCTCGGCAGAGGGCAGCTTTGCCAGACGGTCGGTGGAGTCACCGGCAGCGAAGTAGATGTACTTCTGCTCGGCGGGCATCTTGTCGATGTACTCCTGCAGGGTGACCATCTTCTGCTCCTTGGCGGACCAGAACAGCAGCAGGTCACGCAGCAGCTCGGCGTGCATGCCGTAGTCGGAGTAAGCGCCGAACTTGATCTGGCGGCCGAATTCCTTCCAGAACTCCTCATACTTTGCGCGGTCGTTGGCCAGCATGGCGTGCAGCTCGTTCTTGATCTTCTTTTCCAGTGCGTTGTGGATCAGCTTGAGCTGGTTGTCCTTCTGCAGCATCTCGCGGCTGATGTTCAGGCTCAGGTCCTGGCTGTCCACGATGCCCTTGACGAAGCTGAAGTAGTCGGGCAGCAGGTCGGCGCACTTTTCCATGATCAGCACGCCGGATGCGTACAGGGCAAGGCCTTTTTCGTAATCCTTGGTGTAGAAGTCGTAGGGGCGGTGGCTGGGCACGAACAGCAGGGCGTTGTAGTTTGCAGTGCCCTCGGTGCGGCTCACGATGACGCGGGCCGGGTCGGAGTAGTCGGCGAACTTGTCCTTATAGAAAGTGGCATACTCCTCGTCGGTCACTTCGCTCTTTTGCTTTTTCCAGATGGGCACCATGCTGTTCAGGGTCTCAAGCTCGGTGTAAGTTTCCCACTCGGGCTTGTAATCCTCGGGCTTCGGGTCCGGTTCCGGCTTCTGGCGCTCATGCTGGCGCTCCATCTGGATGGGGTAGCGCACATAGTCGCTGTATTTCTTCACGATGGCCACGATACCGTACTCATCAAGGAAGTTGTCATAGTTATCGGTATCGGTGTTGGGCTTGATGTGCAGGATGATCTGGGTGCCGGCGGTGTCCTTCTCAGCGGGGGTCATCTCGTAGCCATCCACACCGGAAGACTCCCACTGCCATGCCTCATCGGAGCCGTAGGCCTTGGAGATGACGGTGACCTTGTCGGCCACCATGAAGGAGGAGTAGAAGCCGACGCCGAACTGACCGATGATGTCGATGTTCTCGTCCTTGTTGTCCTTCTTGAAGTCCAGCGAACCGGAATGAGCAATGGTGCCCAGGTTCTGCTCAAGCTCCTCTTTGGTCATACCGATGCCGTTATCCTCGATGGTCAGGATGCGGTTGTCCTTATCGCGGGTGATGAGGATGCGGAAATCGCCCTTGTTCATGCCCACGGAGGTGTCGGTCAGGCTCTTATAGTACAGCTTGTCGATGGCGTCCGATGCGTTGGAGATCAGCTCACGCAGGAAAATTTCCTTGTTGGTGTAGATGGAGTTGATCATCATATCCATCAGCTTTTTGCTTTCAGCCTGAAATTCTTTCTTTGCCATAACTGCAAAACCTCTTTTTATCTGTATTCAGCGCCCAGCACTCGGAGCGTAAAACTGCTTTTGAATACTTAGCACTCATAACTTTCGAGTGCTAATATACACCGTCGCAAAGCAAAAATCAAGGGCTTTCATAAAAAGTTTAAAAATGATTCGTTTTGTGCTATAATGAACCGCAAAGAGTGTGAAAAAGGAGGAAAAGCAAAATGCAGCTGAAACGGCTGGAACTTGTCGGCGGCGGGACGCTGACCGTTTACCTGCGGGATTCCTGTGACCGGATGCCCAGCGCCATCGACCGGCCTTTGGTGCTGGTGGTGCCCGGCGGCGGCTACACCCACGTCAGCGCCCGGGAGGGCGACCCGGTGGCGCTGCAGTTCGCTGCGGCGGGGTACCACACCGCCGTGCTGGACTATGCCATCTGCGAACAGGCAAAAAATTATCTGCCGCTGCGCCAGCTGGCCCAGGCCATCGGCCTTGTGCGGGAACATGCCGCCGCGTGGCATGTGCTGCCGGAAAAGATCGCGGTGTGCGGCTTTTCGGCGGGCGGGCACCTGGCCCTTTCCAGTGCGGTGCTGGAGATCCCCGGCGAAGCTGACCAGCCACGGCCCGACGCGGTGATCCTGGCCTATCCAGTGGTCACGGCGGGGGAATATGCCCACCGCGGCAGCTTTGCACAGCTGGCGGGCACCGCCGACCGGGCCGCACAGCAGGCCTTTGGGCTGGAAGACAAGATCATGCCCGAGACACCGCCGGTGTTCGTCTGGCATACGATGGAAGACGAGACGGTGCCGGTGGAGAACACCCTGCTGCTGGTGAGCGCCCTGCACGCAGCGGGCGTGCCCTGCGAAGCACATCTGTTTGAAAAAGGCGTCCACGGCACCAGCATCAGCACTGTGGAGGTGGACCGGCCCAGCCGCCACCGGCACCACTGGGTGGAACTGGCCGTGGAATGGCTGGGGGACACATTTGGCTGGTCCGTCGGTTAAATGCAGTCTGATTTGAACGAACCTACAAAAAATTCACAATTAAACTGTTGACTTGCACAAGGCTTTGTCGTATACTGGTCAGCAGGGACAAACTAAAAGGGGCTTGTCCCCATGGAAGAAGGAAAATCAATATGGTTATGGATCCGACACTGCCGCGCATCTCGGTGCGCGATCTGCTCATGCAGGCATTTCTCACCGGCTGGGAGCTTTCAGACAAGGCGGTCTCGCAGGACGAATACCTGCAGAGCTCCATCCAGGTCATTGAAGTGCTGCAGGTGGAGCCGGAAAGCCTCTACGCGGAAGAAGGCCTCGGCCTGCCGGACGGCGAGGAAGTGGACCACCTGGACGACTGGCTCCGTGCGGACGGCAAGTGGCTGTACTACGGTGTGGAGGAGGAAAATTTCTTCCTCATCCAGTGGTACCCCGACGAGGCTTCGGCCCGGGCAAAGCTGGCCCAGCTGGAAGAACTGGGCGACGGCCGGCAGTATCTGGTGGACCTGTCGCTCGTGCGGCAGAACCCCTCCAGCGCAGAAAACTTCGGCAATTCCAACCCGGTGCAGCTGCGCTCCTGACCATGTTCACTTTACCGGCTTGCCGGTCGATGCGAAAGGAAACTTTGCAGAATGCAGCTTTCTGAAACAGAACGCGAACAGCTTTATGAGATCGTGGAGAAATATGACCATCACCCCGAGGTGCAGCGGATGCGGGAGTATATCCAGCATGGCTCGGTGACCACCTATCAGCACTGCAAAAATGTGGCGCTGGTCAGCTTCTGGCTCAACCGCCGCCTGCACCTGCACGCCGACGAGACCTCGCTGGCCGTGGGTGCGCTGCTGCACGATTTTTATCTGTATGACTGGCACATCAAGGGCACCTTCCACGGCCTGCGCCGCCTGTTTGAGATGCACGGCTTCTCCCACCCGGGTTATGCCTGCGTCAACGCAAAGCGGGTGTTCGGCGTCACCAAAAAGGAGCAGAGCATCATTGCCAGCCACATGTGGCCGCTGACCTTCCGTCATGTGCCCACCTGCCGTGAGGCGATCATCGTCTGCCTGGCCGATAAGTACTGCGCCGTGGTGGAGAGCATGTTCCAGCGCTCCCGCGCAGGCACGGTCGTCAGCGGGTCGGTGGAGATCGACGGCGAGGAATGGTAACTCTTGCTGAAAAATCACATAAAAAGGGGCTCCCTGTATCGTTTGCAGGAAGCCCCTTTTTTACAGATCATCATAGTTTTTTGTAGCCGACCGGCTCATCCGCGGCGGCGCGGTATTCCATCAGATAGGTGTCCAGCCAGCGGCCGTGGCAGTCCCGGGCAATGCGCTCCCGGCGGCCCACCAGCCGGAACCCGCATTTGGTGTGCAGGGCGCGGCTGGCCGCATTGTCCTGCAGCACGGTGGACTGCAGGGTCCAGTAACCGGCGGCCTCGGCCTGCCGGCACAGCTCGGTGAGCAGATGATACCCCAGCCCGTGGCCGCGGAACTTCTCGCCGATATAAATGCTCACCTCGGCCACACCCCGGTAGCACCAGCGCGGGTCCACCCGGCGCAGGGCTGTCCAGCCCGCAATGACGCCGCCTGCCAGCAGCACCAGACGGCATTCCCGGATGTGGGAAGCATCCCAGGCGGCATAGGGCGGGCAGTCGGTCTGGAAGGTGGCATGCTCGGTGGCGATGCCTTCCAGGTAAATTCTGGAAACGGATTTCCAATCTTCCGGCCGCATGGACCGGACCTCAATTTCACGCATACTCTGATCCCGGCAGGCGGTTTGAAAAACGCCTGCACCCTCTTATCCAAAACTGTTTCCAGTATAGCAGAATTCGAGCCGCTGCACAAGCGCCGGACTGCACAGAATTGCTTTGACAATGGGACGGTTTATGATACAATAAAGTTTATAAAGCAGCCGGGCCGGAAAGGCCGGGCAGATAAACGGAGGTCAAAAAACCGATGAAGAAGTTTTTCGCGGCGGTGGGCACCCTGTGCGTGGCAGTGTGCCTGGCAGTCTCAGCATTCGCAGCCGAGTATGGGGAGCCGAACATCACCACCCAGACGACCATGAAGGAACTGCGGGAAAACCCCAGCATCAAGGGGTCCGGGTTCTATACTTACTGCAACGAGTGGATCGAGGGCGATACGTCGTATGACGATACGCCGATCTCGGGCTATGTCAGCTACGCGGCGGCCGAAGATGCAGCCGAGGGCATGAACCTTGTCATTGAAAACTACAACAAGGGTGTGCAGATCACCTGGCAGGTCTACACCCAGGAGCAGATCGCCGAGACTCCGGCGCTGGGCATGGTGCAGCTGTTTTATTTCCCGGCCGAGACCGAGAACGCAAAGTACGTCATGGTGGTGCCCGGCAACGGCGGCAACACCACGGCAGAGCTGAACGAGGGCGCGTCCATCGCAAACCAGCTGCATGAGCTGGGCTATGCGGTGTTTGTGCTGCGGTACCGCTCCTTCCTGAACGCCAGCGACAATGCACCGGTATACGACATCGGCAACGCGCTGAAATATCTGTATGAGAACGCAGATCAGTTCAGTGTGCAGCGCGACAACTACGCTGTGATGGGCTTTTCCTCCGGCGGCCACATCGTGGGCCTGATCGGCTCGGACAACGAGCAGTTCGGCTACAAGGCCTTCGGCATCCCGCAGCCTGCAGCGCTGCTGCTGGGCTACCCCATCAACGATTTCTTTGAAGTCAAGCCGGTGTACCACATCATCATGGACCCGCTGGAAGTGGGCTGGCGCTATTACTGGACCAACATTTCGGACGTGGTGAATGAGAACTACACCCCCACCTTCTTCTTCTATGGCAAGAATGACGTCTACATGAAGCGGATGGGTTACTGCCTGCAGGGCCCGCTGCTGGAAAAGACGCTGAAGGAAAAAGGCGCGACCTACGAGTGCCATGTGTATGAGGATGCGCCCCATGCCATCGGCCCAGGCCGCCACACCGATGCGGACGGCTGGATCAAGCTGGCTACCGAGTTCTGGGAAGAACAGTGCAAATAAACGCGGAAATAAAGATGTGAAGGGGAATTTGGTGTGAACAAGAGAAGTCTGATCGCGGGGGTGCTCAGCGTCTGCCTGATGCTGGCCATGCTGCCTGCAGCGTTTGCGGTGGAACAGGGCGAAGCGAACATTACGCCGCAGACAACGATGAAAGAACTACGGGAAAATCCGTCCATCAAGGGTTCGGGCTACTATACTTACTGCAGGGAAATGCTGCCCATTGAAAGCCTGTATTGGCAGAACAAGACGTTGGCACAGTATGCAAAGCCGGAACTGGTGGAAGACTGTGCCCAGGCAATGAATCTGGTAGTCGAAAACTATAACAACGGCGTGCAAGTCACATGGCAGATCTATACGCCGGAGGAGATCGAGGCGAATCCTTCGCTGGGCGGAGCACAGCTGTTCTATTATCCAGCCAGCACGCCGGGTGGAAAGTATGCACTTGTAGTGCCGGGAAATGGAAACGGCGTCACCTCGGAGATGGAGGAGGGCGGCTCGGCAGCGTACCAGCTGCATGAAATGGGTTACACCGTGTTTGTGCTGCGATACCGCTCCTTTCTGGCTGCCAGCGACAATGCACCGCTGCAGGATTTGGGCCGGGCGGTGCAGTTGATCACGGAAAATGCAGACAAGTTCCAGGTCCAGTCGGAAAACTATGCGCTGGTATGCTTCTCGGCGGGCGGACAGCTTGGCGGCCTGTTTGCAAACCGGGAAATCGGCTATGGCAACTATCCGGTGCCAAAGCCCGGCGTGCTGCTGCTTTCCTATCCGTTTGTGGATTTTACTTATGGAAAACTGGCCTATCATGTGCTCATCGATCCGGGTACGCGGGAGTGGCGCTACTATATGACCAGCCTGGCCGAAGCAGTGACGGATGACTATCCGCCGGTCTATTTCTGGTATGGAAAAGACGATCAGGTGTTAGCACTGATGGGTTTTGAAAAACAGGGCCCGGCACTGGAGCAGGCACTGGAGACCCATGAAGTGCCCCATAAGGTCACTGTGTACAACCACGCACCGCACAGCATCGGTACCGGCCGCGGCACCGACGCCGAGGGCTGGGTGAAGGATGCTGTCGCATTCTGGGAGGAACAGGTCGGCTGAAGAAGGAGAAAATGAAATGAAGCAAATGCTCCGCATGGCGGCGGTGTGCATCGGCCTGCTGCTGGTGATCGCGCTGCCGGTCTCGGCGACAGAATACGGCGCACCGGAGATCACGCCGAAGACCACGATGAAGCAGCTGCGGGAAAACCCCAGCATCAAGGGCTCTGGCCTTTATACTTATGTATATATCTGGGAGCGTGACTGCGACCTGCTGCGGCACAGCAAGGACAACGACACCATGGAACAGGTGATCGGCACCGAGTCGGTCAACAGCTGTGTGGCCGGGATGAACTACCTGATCGAGACCTACAACGCCGGAACACAGATCACCTACAAGCTGTTCAGCCCGGAGGAGATCGCGCAGGACGCCAGCCGTGACCGGGCCGAGCTGTATTATTTCCCGGCCGAGCAGCCGGGCGCAAAGTACGCCGTGGTGCTTTCCGGCAACGCACTGTTCTACAGCGGCGAGATGCGCGGCGGCGTTTCCACGGCGTGGGAGCTGCACCAGCAGGGCTATGCGGTGTTTGCGCTGCGCTACCGCATCGGTCTGGACGCCACGGACAATGCCCCGCTGGAAGACCTTGGCCGGGCCATCCAGTTCATCACTGCGAATGCCCAGCAGTTCGGCGTGCAGACGGAGGATTATGCGCTGGTGGGCTATTCTTCCGGCGGGCAGATCGCAGGCATCTTTGGCGGCAAGAAGCTGGGCTACCCGAACTACGGCGTGCCGAAGCCCGGTGCACTGCTGCTGGCGTACCCCATCAACAATTTTTATGAGACGAAGCCGCTCTACCATGTTCTGCTGGATACAGATGCGCTGGAACGGCGGTACTACGATTACAACATTTCCGACTGCGTGGATGCGGATTACCCGCCCACTTACTTCTGGTATGGTCAGGACGATATCCTGCTGATCGCGTTCAATTACTGGCAGCAGGGCCCGGCGCTGCACAAGGCGCTGGAAACGTATGGCGTGCCTTATAAGGAAAGCGTCTACCGCCATGCGCCCCATGGTGTCGGCATCGGGGAAGGCACCGACGCCGAGGGCTGGGTGCAGGAGGCGATTGCCTTCTGGGAAGAACAGTGTGCATAAAAACGGAAAAGAAGCGATGAATGTGAAGCGGAAGATCATGGCGGCGCTGCTCAGTGCCGGCCTTTTGCTCCTGCTGCTGCCGGCGGCGTTTGCAGCGGAATACGGCGAAGCCAATATCACGCCCCAGACCACGATGGGGGAGATCCGTTCGAACCCAAGCATCGCGGGTTCGGGCCTGTGGACCTATGCAAAGGAGCAGAAACTGCAGGGTGCCGAAAACCTGAAGAAAAAAGAGGGGGGGGCGCCAAAACCCCTGCGGAACGGCCAGACGCTGGAAAAATATGTGGGCAGCTGGGTGGCGCAGGACTGTGCCGACGGCCTGAACCTGCTCATTGAAAACTACAACGCAGGCGTGCAGATCACGCATAAGATCTATTCCGAGCAGGAGATCGCTGAGGACAGTTCCCGGAACGACGCAGAGATCTACTATTACCCGGCCAGCACGCCCAACGCAAAGTATGCGCTGATCCTTTCCGGCAATGTGGTGACCCGCACGGCGGAAGTAAAGGAGTGCGTTTCCACCGCATACCAGCTGCACCAGATGGGCTATGCGGCCTTCGTGATGCGCTACCGCATCTACCCGGACAACGATCAGAATGCACCGCTGGACGATATTGCCCAGGCGGTGCAGTACATCACCGACCACGCCCAGCAGTTCGGCGTGCAGGCGGAGGACTATGCCGTGATCGGCCACTCTGCGGGCGGCCAGCTGACCGGCATGTTCGGCTCGGATGCGCTGGGCTACAAAAATTACGGCCTGCTGAAGCCGGGCGCGCTGATCCTGGCGTACCCCATCGTGCAGTATGCGGAAGTGACGCCGGCCTACCGGCTGGGCGTTGACGGCCTCTCCTGCGGAAAGTTCTACTATGAATACAGCGTGGCGGATGTGATCACCGAAGATTACCCGCCGGTGTATTTCTGGTATGGCAAAAACGATACCACCCTCATGATGCTGTGCTGGAACCTGCAGGAGCCTGCGCTGGCAAAAGCACTGCAGGCAAATCAGGTGCCGCACAAGCAGGTGGTTTACAACGATGCGCCCCACGGCATCGGCCTGGGCCGCGGCACCGACGCGGAAGGCTGGCTGAACGACGCCGTCGCCTTCTGGGAAGCACAAACCACATAAACAAAAACGCAGATCCGGGCTTTGCACACCGCACAGCCCGGATTTTGCAATGGGAGAAAAACATGGAATTATTAGCAGTTCTTTACACCTTTCTTCTGGTGACCATCTGCCTGCTGCTGGCGCTGGTGCTGTACCGCACGGGAAAGCCTGCGGCCAACCGGGATGACGCCGCGCTGAAGGACTGGCTGTGCCAGCAGCTGGAAGCACAGCAGCGGCAGATGAACGCAAAACTGGCAGAGATGTCCCGGCAGGACCTTGCAGCCATGGGTCAGATCAGCCAGACCTTGCAAACGGCGGTTCAGGGCATGAGCAGCACCCTGACGGCAGGGCAGAACGCCCAGCAGCAGACCATGGAGCAGCGGCTGCAGGGACTGGAAGCCTCCAACGCCCGCAAGCTGGAGGAGATGCGCAAAACGCTGGCAGACGGCCTTGCCGCCATGCAGGAACAGAATGCCCAGAAGCTGGACGAGATTCGCCACACGGTGGACGAGCAGCTGCAGGATGCGTTACAGAAGCGGGTGACCGAAAGCTTCAAGGCGGTGAACGACCAGCTGGAACAGGTGTACAAGGGTCTGGGCGAGATGCAGAACCTTGCCGCTGACGTGGGCGGGCTGAAACAGGTGCTCTCCGGCGTGAAGACCCGCGGCATCCTGGGCGAGATCCAGCTGGGGGCCATTCTGGAGGAGATCCTTGCTCCGGAACAGTACGACACCAACGTGGCCACCATCCCCGGCAGCACCCAGCGGGTGGAGTACGCCATCCGGATGCCCGGTGCAGATGGCGGTACGGTCTGGCTGCCCATTGATTCCAAGTTTCCCGGCGACACCTATGCCCATCTGCAGGATGCGCAGGCTTCCGGCGACGCGCAGGCCGTGGAGAACGCCCGCCATGCGCTGGAACTGGTGCTGCGGGCCGAAGCCAAGGATATCCGCGAAAAGTATGTGGAGCCACCCTACACCACGGCCTTCGGCATCCTGTTTCTGCCCTTTGAGGGCCTGTATGCCGAGGTGGTCAACGCCGGCCTGCTGGAAGTGCTGCAGCGGGACTATCAGGTGAACATCGCAGGCCCCAGCACCATGGCGGCACTGCTCAACAGCCTGCAGATGGGCTTCAAGACCCTTGCCATCCAGAAGCGCTCGGGCGAAGTGTGGCAGCTGCTGGGGGCCGTCAAGACCGAGTTCGACAAGTTCGGGCAGGGGCTTTCCAAGATGCAGCAGCGCCTGCGCCAGACCGACGAAGAACTGGATAACCTCATCGGCGTGCGCAGCCGTGCCATCAGCCGCAAACTGCGGGCGGTGCAGACCATGGATGAAAACGCTGCCGCCGCCCTGCTGGAACTGGACAACGAACCGGGTAAGCCAGTGATGGCAAAGCTGCCGGAAAATGGGGAAGAATAATATCTCTTGCGAAATTTCTAACAATGTGCTATAATAGGAACTGCTCTCAGAAACAACCGCCGCAGAAACGCGGCACTGCATAAAATTATAAATAAGGAGACCGAGCGTTATGAGCGTAAACAAGATCAGTGAAGCTATTCTGGGCGTTGGTGTGGATGATACCACCATCGACCTGTTCGAGAGCCAGTACCCGGTGCCCACCGGCGTGAGCTATAATTCCTATGTCATTCTGGACGAAAAGACCGCCGTTCTGGATACCGTGGATGCCCGCGCCACTGAGCCTTGGCTGGAAAACCTGTCTGAAGCTCTGGCAGGCCGTAAGCCGGATTATCTAGTAGTCTCCCACATGGAGCCGGACCACGGTGCCAACATTGCAAAGCTGGCGGCACTGTACCCGGAGATGCAGGTGGTGGGCAACGCCAAGACCTTCCTGTATATGGAGCAATTCTTTGGTGCCGATGCCATTGCCAAGGAGCGCCGTGTAGTGGTGAAGGACGGCGAGAGCCTGTGCCTTGGCACCCACACCCTGACCTTTGTGTTTGCCCCCATGGTGCACTGGCCGGAGGTCATGGTCAGCTATGAATCCACCGAAAAGGTGCTGTTCTCCGCGGATGGCTTCGGTCGCTTTGGCGCTGTGGCAAAGTTTGACGAAAAGGCCGACTGGGCCAGTGAAGCCCGCCGCTACTACCTGAACATCGTGGGTAAATACGGCCCGCAGGTGCAGGCGCTGCTGAAAAAGGCCGCGGCGCTGGACATCCAGACCATCTGCCCGCTGCATGGCCCGGTGCTGACCGGAGATCTGGGCAAGTACCTGAACTACTACGACATCTGGTCCAGCTACAAGCCCGAGGAGCCGGAAAAGATCCTTGTGGCAAGTGCTTCCATCCACGGCCACACCCGTGCAGCAGCCCACCTCATGGCCGAAAAGCTGCGTGCAAAGGGCGCAAAGGTCGTGGAGATGGACCTGACCCGCACGGATGTGTCCTATGCCGTCACCGAAGCCTTCCGCTGCGGAAAGATCGTGCTGGCCTGCGCCACCTACGACGGCTTCCTGTTCCCGCCGATGGAAAATCTGCTGACCCACCTCAAGACCAAGAGCTTCCAGAACCGCACGGTCGGCCTGATGGAAAATGGCACCTGGGCACCCATGGCCGCAAAGCTCATGCGCGCCGAGCTGGAAGGCATGAAGAACATCACGGTCTGCGAGAATGTGGTCACCATCCGCAGTGCTGCCAATGCTGCTGCCGAAGCGCAGATGGACGCGCTGGCCGCGGAGATCGTGGGAAAGTAAAGCGTTCTTTTGAATAAAAGCAATCCCCCGTTGGAAAAGTGAATTCCAGCGGGGGATTTTTGTAAGCCTTGTATTTGCGGTATTTTTTGGTATACTGAAACATGAAATTCGACAAAAGACTGTGTGTGGAGGAAATGGAATGGAAGAACTACTGCGGAAAGAGAGCGTAAAGGATAAAAAGCGATGCACGGCAAAGCAGGATCGAATTTACTTTCTTGGGATGCTGGGCTTTGCAGTGGTCGTTTATTTCCCGCTGATCAGTCAGCGGCTGGTCAATACATACGATGGCCTGTGGCATGGCGCTTATTATATGGGCGGCTTCTGGGAACTTTCCATCGGAAGATGGCTTTTGCCGGCAGTGGATTTTCTTCGTTTTGGGATTCAGACTGAACCGATCAATGCGTTGCTGACCCTTTCAATGATAGCGCTTGCTGTTGCGATGCTCCGCAGGCTGTTTGCCGTGAACGATAAGCCGCTGACCTGGCTTGCAGGTATGGGGTTCGTTTCCGGTGCAGTCGTCGGTGTGTGGCTGTCGTACCGGTATACGTCACCGATTTTCGGGCTTTCCTTTTTGCTGTCGGCTACGGCAGCCGATCATGCGACCCGGACAGAGCATATCGGAAAGGCAATTGGCGAAAGTGCCGTGCTGCTGGCGTTGAGCTTGGGACTCTATCAGGCAAATCTGGCGTGCTTCTGCATGATTTTGCTGGCATATCTGCTCCGGCTGCTGTTCCGGGCGGAAGGAAAGAAGCAGGTGCACGCGCACATTGCAAAGAGTCTTGGCAGTGCAGCGTCCGGAATGATTTTATACTGGCTGGTGCTGAAGCTGGTCCTTCTGGCATGCGGCCAGCAGCTTGCAAGCTACAATGGCGCTGCAGAAATTTCAGTGAAAAGCATTTTGCTGGGTCTGCCTGGCGGCATTCTGCAGGCATACCAACTGTTTGCAACTTATTTTTTCCAGAACATCTATCGGCATAACACTTTGCAGACGTTTGGATTATTCATTGTCGTTCTGGCTGTGATCGGTGTGGGGTTCCTTCGCCGCTTTGCACAGATCGTCCGCAGGAAAGACCTGGAGGGAGCACTGCTGTGCATGGCGGCAATGCTGGTGCTGCCGCTTTCCTGCAACATGATGATGCTGATCAGCAGTGAAGCGGCCTGGCGGATGCAGATGGGAGCCGGGCTGGCGCTGTTTGTGCCGCTGTGTCTGTTGCTGCTGGCAGATGATCGCCCGGAACAGGAGCATGACAGCAAGGTGCGGTGGCTGGTCCTTGTACTGGCAGTGCTGATCGTGTATGGGAATGTGTATATGATGGCGACGGATCAGGAAGCCATGCGGCAGGGCCGTGAATCGCTGCGGGTGATGTCGGACCGGATCGTGGATGACCTGATGGATTTGGGCTATTTTGATGAGGGCAGCCAACCCACAGTAATGATCGTGGGAAGACCCAGTTCCAACCCGAGTTTCCTGAAAACACCGCTTTATACATCGGCCAACAAATATGCACAAATGGGCCGTTTCTGGCTGGCACCGGAGTGTGCGGCCCTGTCCTGGCAGGGCGTGTTTGAACAGATCACGCCGGTGAATATCACGTTTTGCAGTTACAATCAATACGTAGAATTGCTCAGCACAGAAGACATCGAAGCGCTGCCGCTTTACCCGCAAAAGGGCTACATTCGGCAAGAGGGAGATGTGGTGATCGTAAAAATTTCCGAGGACTATCGGGTTTTTGAAGACTGACACCCCTTGCAAACTTTCCCGAAATGTGGTAGTATACATTTGGTTATGAACCTGAATACTCCCAAACGCAGCGACGGAGAGAGTAGGTTTGCGCCGCACGGCAAAGAGAGAAGCTTCACCGGCTGAAAGGGCTTCCATGTGCGGGCTGGCTGAAGTTCGCTCCTGAGCGGTCTGTGCGAAACAGCAGTAGTACAGAACGGATGCGCCCCGTTACGGCGTTCTGAGAGCCGCCCGGCAGTCCTGTGTGGGCGGAAACCGGGTGGTACCGCGGAGCAGAAAAATTTACAGCTTCGTCCCTTGTGTCTGGCCTTTGGCCGGGCAGGGGACGGAGCTTTTTTGTTGCACTCCGCTCAGAAACAAGAAGAATAAAGGAGAGAACATCCATGCAAGCAATGATCGACGAGCTGGCAAAACAGGCTGCAGAAAGCCTTGGTCAGGTCTCCAGCAAGGAAACGCTGGCATCCTTCTGGCAGGAATACCTCAGCAAAAACGGCAAAATTCCCGCTCTGATGAAGAACCTGCGCACCGTCGCCCCCGAAGAACGCCCCGCCATGGGCAAGATCATCAACGAACTCAAGGCTAAGGTGCAGGCAGACTATGACGCTGCCGCTGAAAAGGTGAAGGAAGCAGAGCTGGCTGCCCGCAACGCCGCCGAGATCGTGGACATCACCCTGCCCGCCAAGACCCGCACCGTGGGTGGTCTGCATCCGCTGACCCTGGTCACCAACCAGATCATCGACGTGTTCTCCGGCATGGGCTTTGCTGTGGCAGATGCCCCGGAGATCGAGGACGACGACCACAACTTCACCCGCCTGAACGTGCCCAAGGATCACCCGGCGCGTGATATGCAGGATACCTTCTACCTGTCGGACGAGTTCCTGCTGCGCACCCAGACCTCCGGCGGCCAGATCCGCACCATGGACAGCCAGAAGCCTCCTATTAAGGTGCTGATCCCGGGCCGTGTGTTCCGTTCGGACTCCGACGCTACCCACAGCCCCATGTTCCACCAGATGGAAGGTCTGGTCGTGGACAAGGGCATCACGCTGGGTGACCTGCAGGGTGCTCTGAACACCTTCGTGCAGAAGCTGTTCGGCGCCGACACCCGCACCCGCCTGCGTCCTTCCTACTTCCCGTTCACCGAGCCCAGCGTTGAAGTGGACGTGAGCTGCTTCGAGTGCCACGGCAAGGGCTGCCCGCTGTGCAAGCACACCGGCTGGATCGAGGTGCTGGGCGGCGGCGTCGTCAACCGCAAGGTGCTGGAGAACTGCAACATCGACCCGGATGAATACTCCGGCTTCGCTTTCGGCATCGGCATCGAGCGTATCGCCATGCTGAAGTACGGCATCAACAACATCGGTCTGATGTTCGAGAACAACCTGCAGTTCCTCAAGCAGTTCCACGAATAAGAGGGGAGAGAACAGAACAATGAAAGTACCTTTCAGCTGGTTAAAAGAATATGTAGACATCAACGTCACCGCGCAGGAACTGGAGGAGAAGCTGTTCTCCTGCGGTTTTGAAGTGGAAGAACTGATCCCGCTGGATGCAGGCATCAGCAAGGTGGTCGTCGGCAAGATCGTGGAGATGGAAAAGCAGGAGGGCACCCACCTGACCAAGTGTGTGGTGGACTGCGGCGACTACGGCCACGACATCCGCATCAGCACCGGTGCCACCAACATGAAGCTGGGCGACTGCGTGCCTGCTGCTCTGGATGGTTCCACTCTGCCCGGCGGCATCAAGATCAAGGCCCGCAAGATGCAGGGCGTGGAGTCCAACGGTATGCTGTGCTCCGGTGCAGAGCTGGGTCTGAACGATGACCTGTTCCCGGGCTCTGAGGTCTACGGCCTGCTCATCCTGCCCGAGGATTCTGTCCCCGGCACCGACATCGCCCCTGTGGTGGGTCTGGACGACTACATCTTTGATATCTCCATCACCGCCAACCGCCCGGACTGCCAGTCTGTTCTGGGCATCGCCCGCGAGGTGGCTGCTGTTCTGGGCAAGCCCCTGCATATGCCCGCTATGGACTATAAGGCAGTCTGCGAGCCGGACGCTCCCATCACCGTCAAGGTGGAAGCACCGGAGCTGTGCCCCCGCTACATGGCACACTATGTGCGCAACATCCGCATGGGCGAGTCTCCCCGCTGGATGAAGCGCCATCTGGCACTGTGCGGCCTGCGCTCCATCAGCAACGTGGTGGATATCACCAACCACACCCTGCTGGAGATGGGTCAGCCCATGCACGCCTTTGACCTGAACAAGGTCGCCGACCGCACCATTGATGTGCGCCGCGCCCACGAGGGCGAAAAAATCGTCACGCTGGACGAGAAGGAATTTACCCTCAACCCCAACAATCTGGTCATCTGCGATGCCGAAAAGCCGGTGGCACTGGCCGGTATCATGGGCGGCGCAAATTCCGGCATGGACGATAACACCACCAGCCTGCTGTTCGAGTGCGCCACCTTTGCCCGCGACAGCGTGCGTAAGACCAGCCGCGCACTGGGTCAGAACAGCGATTCCTCTGCCCGCTACGAGAAGGGCGTGGATCGCTATTCTCCGCAGCTGGGTCTGGCACGCGCCCTGCACCTGATCCAGCAGCTGGATTGCGGTGATATCACTACGCTGGAATACGACCTGACCGATGGCCGCCCGCTGGAGCGCAAGCACATCGTCACCACCCCGGCAAAGATCTGCGCCGTGCTGGGCATCACCGTGCCCGACCAGACCATGATCGACATCCTGCAGCGTCTGGAGTTCACCGTGGACGTGCAGGCCGATGGCAGCTGGGATGTGTCCGCACCCCTGTATCGCGATGACGTGGAAAGCTTCCCGGATCTGGCCGAGGAGGTCATCCGTGAGTACGGCTACGACCATATCGTGCCCACCTTCCTGAACACTGCCTCTGTCACCAACGGCGGCCTGAACTACGACCAGAAGCAGCAGCTCAAGACCAAGCGTCTGCTGGCTGCGCAGGGCTTCTATGAGGCTTCCACGCTGGCCTTCTACTCCAACGCCGAGCTGGATATGCTGCATATCCCCACCGAGGACGAAGCCCGCAAGGCTATCCGCATCCTGAACCCCATCAGCGAGAACCTGTCCATCATGCGCACCCTGCTGACCCCCTCCATGCTGAACGTCATCGTGGACAACCTGAAAAAGGGCAACGCCGAAGGCCGCCTGTTCGAGATGGCACCGGTCTACCTCGCTAAGGAACTGCCCATCAATGAGCACCCCCACGAGCGCCAGACCCTGTGCATTGGTGCATTCGGCCCCGAGGAGGACTTCTTCACTGTCAAGGGCGCACTGGAAGCACTGGCTGCCGGTTTCGGTCTGAGTTTTGATTATAAGCGTGAGACCACCCCGTGGCTGCACCCCGGCATCAGTGCCGCTGTCTACTGCGGCGAGAAGCGTCTGGGCGTGTTCGGCAAGCTGGCCAACGAGATCAACGGTGAGCTGGAGATCGCAAAGGATCAGAAGGACAGCCAGAATATCTATCTGGGCGAGCTGGACTACGAGGCTCTCATGTCCTGCGTGGACGGCGAGCTGCGCTATCAGCCGCTGAGCCCCTATGCCGCCGTCAAGCGCGACCTGGCACTGGTCTGCGACGAAAAGACCACCTGCGGCGAGATCGAGGAGACCATCAAGAAGGCCAGCCCGCTGGTGAATGAGGTGAAGCTGTTCGATATCTACCGCGGCGCAAACCTTGGCGAGGGCAAAAAGAGCATGGCGTTCACCCTGTCTCTGTCCGACCCGAAGAAGGAAGTTTCTGCGGAAGAAGTGGAGCGCGTGGTCAAGAAGATCCTCGGTAACCTGAAGTTCAAGCTGGGCATTGAGATCCGCTAAACGCCTTCCCCCGAGAGGAAAGACTCCCCCGGCCGGGGGAGGTGGCACAAAGTGCCAGAAGGGGAAAGGTGGCAGCGCCGTCAGGCGATGACGGATGAGGGGATGCAGCGGCAGATGCCGTGAGTAAGCACCCTTGCACCTATATATTATATAATGTTTAAAAAGGCCGTCTGTGCAGCAGTGCATGGACGGCCTTTTGCCGTATTTCCAAAGTGTTGAATACAAGAAAATGAAGAAAACTCAGATTTGTTCGAAAAAAGTTGTCAAAAAGTGTTGACAGGAAGGACGGGGTGTGGTATTATACTTGAGCGCCAAGCGCTGAGCGAAAAGAACGACTT
>ERZ780012.322-NODE-322-length-19334-cov-5.38467_pt1 | contig 19334 bp, 19 predicted proteins | sample MGYA00511869_ERZ780012 | MGnify/ENA primary metagenome ERZ780012 (study PRJEB29588, sample SAMEA2161608) | human gut metagenome | biome: human gut; feature: human-associated habitat; material: faeces | place: Denmark | collected 2008/2010 ... | reverse complement strand
AGAAGCAAAAAGGAAAACTGGGAGGCAAAATCAAGGCCAAGGCTCTGATGATTTTCACCCGCCAGCTTGCTACTCTGATTGACGCAGGGCTTCCCCTGCTCCAGAGTCTGAACGTGCTGGCCAAACAGGAGGCAAACCCCAACCTGCGCGTAACTATCGAAGCTCTGGGAGATTCCGTTCAGGGCGGCTCCACCTTCTCGGAAGCCCTGGCCCAACACCCCAGAATCTTTGACCGCCTGTTTGTCAACATGGTAAAGGCCGGGGAACTGGGCGGTGTGCTGGAAGTCGTGCTGAACCGTCTGGCGGAATACCAGGAAAAGGCTCAAAAGCTGAAAAGCAAGGTAATCTCCGCCATGGTGTATCCCTCCATCGTCCTGTTTATCGCCGTAGGCATCGTGATCTTCCTGATGCTGGTCATCGTGCCCAAATTCAAGGCGATGTTCGCAGAGCAGAATCAGGAACTTCCCGGTATTTCCGAGTTTGTGTTCGGCATCAGCGACTGGTTCATGGCCGCCCCCTTCTTTGTGCCCAATGCCGTCATTCTGGCCGCTGTGGTCGCCATCCTGTACGCTGTTTTCACGGCCATGAGCAAGACGCCCAACGGACGCCGCAAGATTGACTCCGCTCTGCTGACCATGCCGGTCATCGGCAATGTGCAGAGCAAAAGCGCCATTGCCCGCTTCGCCCGAACCTTCGGCACGCTGGTGACTTCCGGCGTTCCCATCCTCCAGGCGCTTACCATCACGAAGGATACCGCCGGCAACATGATCGTGGGAGACGCCATCGGCCTCATCCATGACTCCGTCAAGGAGGGCGAATCCGTAGTTACGCCCATGTCCTCCTCCAAGCTTTTCCCGCCCATGGTAATCTCCATGGTGGACGTGGGGGAAGAAACCGGCCAGCTGCCGGACATGCTCCTGAAAATCGCGGACGTGTATGATGATGAAGTGGACAATGCCGTGGGAGCTATGACCTCCATGCTGGAACCCATCATGATCGTATTCTTGGCCGTGGTCGTGGGCGGCATCGTGTTCGCCATGTTCCTGCCCCTCCTGCAGGTTATTGAAAAGATGGGGTAACCCCTCAAGCAGAATCAGATGAAAAATCATTCCGCATACCGTCGGCTCCGGGAAACAAAGGGGTTCACCCTCATGGAAATCCTGGTAGTGATGGTGATCATCGTGGTGCTGGCCACGCTGACCATCTCCATTTACACCTGGCTTGAAACCAGAAAGAACGAACAGGCTACGGAATCCATTGTCCGCAAAATTGAAATGGGGTTGGAGAGCTACCACAGCGACCATGACCGCTACCCCTACGGCACGGAAGCTCCCTTCAATAATCACGGCGTAGCCGTGGCCAACGGGGAGGAATACAGTTCCAACGTGGTTTACATGGCTCTGTTCGGCGACCATAAGAATGAGGGTGTTCCTTCCAGGGATACAACCATTTACAATGATGAGTTGAACCCCTCTACGCAGCCCAAAAGCAACCCGACTGTCCGGGAAGTCCATGTGAAAAGCAAGGACGGCAGGCCGGTTACCCTTTATATTCTTGCGGATCCATGGGGTTCCCCCTACCGCTACCGCCTGGGCAGCGAGCAGTCCATCCCCACCAGAACCGACAGGGCCAAAAACCTGAAAATGGGCAACGGCCTGAATCCGGATTATGATTTCTGGTCTTTCGGAAAAGACGGGGATAGTGATTTGAAAGATCCGCACGCCTCTGAAAACGAAGATGACATCGGCAACCTGCCGAAGTTCTGACCTTACCGGTATTTTTCCGCGCACGGCTTCTTTTCCGGCAGCCTTCCTCCCCTTCCAGTGGAGGAAGGCTTTGTGCATGGAGGGACTATTTTCTGGCATCCGCACGGCTTCTGAAGTATGATTTGGGCACTGACATGAAACGCATTTCCCTGATCGTTCCCTGCCTGAATGAAGAAGAAGCCATTCCGGCGTTCAAGCAAGAAATAGACCGGGTCTTCAAGGAATGCCTGGAGGGCTACGCCCCGGAACTTATCTTCGTGGACGACGGTTCCACGGACCGCTCCCTGGAAATGATTAAGAAAATGGCGGAACACTCCCCTGAAGTAAAATTCATTTCCTTCTCCCGCAATTTCGGGAAGGAAGCCGCCATCTATGCGGGCCTGGAAGCGGCCACAGGGGATTATGCCGCCGTCATGGATGTGGACCTTCAGGATCCTCCTTCCCTGCTCCCGGATATGCTGAAAGCCATTGAGAAGGAAGGATATGACTGTGCGGGGACGCGCCGCGTCACCCGGCAGGGGGAACCGCTGCTGCGGTCCTTTTTCGCCCGCGCCTTTTATAAGACGATTCATCAAATATCGGACACCCGCATCGTGGACGGAGCCCGGGACTACAAGCTGATGACCCGTCCCGTACTGGAAGCCCTGCTTTCCCTGAAGGAGTACAACCGATTTTCCAAGGGGCTGTACGAATGGGTGGGGTTCCGGACCAAATGGTTTGAATATGAAAATGTGGAACGGGTGGCAGGAGAAACCAAGTGGTCTTTCTTCAAGCTGTTCCTGTACTCCATTGAAGGTATCGTGGCCTTTTCCACCGCCCCCCTGGCGCTGGCCTCCATCATGGGGGTACTTCTTTCCTTCATCTCATTCCTTTCCATCATTATCTTGACGGTCCGCGAATTGATCTGGCCCCATTCCGCTTACGGATGGACTTCCCTGGTATGCGTCTTCTGCATGATGGGTGGCATCGTGCTGCTGTGCCTGGGCATTTTGGGCCAATATCTGGCCAAAACCTATACGGAAGTTAAAAAGCGCCCTATTTACATCGCCAGGGAACGTTCCATCAAGCCTTTCAACTAACCTTGCCTATGGACACAGAACCGGATTTCAGCATTATTACGCCCAGCTATAATTACGCCCGCTACGTAAAGGAATGCATAGAGAGCGTCAAAAACCAGGAAGGGGTTACATTTGAACACATTATCCAGGACGCTGGGTCCACGGACGGCACCCTGGATATCCTGCACTCCTACCCTCACCTGAAACTGCATGTGGAAAAGGATTCCGGCATGTCGGAAGGCATTAACCGCGGCTTCCGCAAGGCGCGCGGGAAATGGGTTATGTGGCTGAATACGGACGACCGGCTGTTGCCGGGGGCTCTGGCGGCGGTCAAGGCCTTTGCGGATTCCCGCCCAGATGCGGACATTGTGTATGGAGCATGGAATTTCATCGGACCGGATGGAGAGATCCAACGCGCCATGAAGGCCCTGCCCTACAGTCTGAACATGCACATCTGGTACGGTACCTATCTGGCTTCCACCGCATTGTTCCTGCGCCGGAGCACTACTATTGAAGAGGGGTTCCTGCTGGACGAACGTTTCCACTACGACATGGACGGGGAATATTACGCGCGCCTGGGCCGGGCGGGGAAGAAGTTCGTGCATTACAACAGGCTGCTGGCGGATTTTCGCTGGCATGGCGACAATCTGAGCGCCCCCAATATCGAACGCCGGGACATGGACGCTGAGTTAAAGCGCCAGAAGCAGCACGGAGAGGATGCCGCCATCAAGCGCATTTACGGCCATTCCTTTTCCAAACACAGCTGCAACAATATCATGGACGGCTTCATGCGTGAGGCCTACCGTATGAAAAAGGCCTTCCTTTATCTTACCACTCCCTGGGAAAAGTAACCCGTTCTTTCCTGCTTCTCCCGGAAAAGCCGCTGCCTCCCCCCTTCATCCTCCCATGGGAGGTACAGCCTCGCAACGGCAAGGGCCACAGCCGTTATTACAGCTGCGGCCCTCAATTAACCTGATGGGAAAAAGGCGGCCTTCCCTTAATTAAGGCCGTCAAACAGTTCTTCTTCCCGGAAAAATCTTGCCAGCTCCACGGCGGCGGATTCACGGCTGTCGGACGCATGGCAGATGTTCATCATGCTGTCTGTTCCGAAATCACCGCGGATTGTGCCTTTCTCTGCCTTCTGGGAATTGGTGGGCCCCAGCAGTTCGCGCACGCGCACAATAACGCCGGGCCCTTTCAGGGCAATGGCAATGACCGGAGAACTGGTCATGAAATCAAGCAGCTTCGGGAAAAGCGGTTCCCCATTGATGACCAGGTCCAGAATATGGGCGTAATGTTCCCGGAGCACCGGTTCATCAAGCTGGATCATCTTTATGCCGCGCAGGCGAAACCCTTCGGACAAAAAACGTTTCAAAATGGTGCCGGAAAGGTTTTTCCGCACACAGTCGGGCTTCAGCAAAATCAGCGTTGTTTCTTCTTGAGTGTTTGGCATAAAATCAGCGAAGTTTCAGGATGGAGTGAGGGAATTACACCCTAATCCCCGTCAGGTCAAGGATAATTGCACAACTGGTCTTTTCTGTTGGGAAAGGACTTCGTCACAAATTCCTCTTATAGGAATCGCACCGGTTCCGCCATCCGGCAAGCCAGCGCGCTTCTCCGCGGCCCGGCGGACTGTTGTCCACGCGGCGCTGAAGCACCCTTTTGGCCGCTTCCGCAAATTCAACCGCCGCAGGCTGTCCGGGAGAAACGGGGCGCATTTCCTCCAGCACCTGCCTGAGCCCCCAGCCAATCCCCCGGTACTGTTCCGCCGGATTGGTTCCTTCTCCCTTGAAATTCACGTAGTCAATCAGGGCATACATGCCGTTGGGAACCGACGCCACGGCGTAATAGCGGGCCGCCATCTCTTCCGGACGGCGGGACTGGCCCTTGATACGCTCCAGAGCGGCCACAGACCTGGCAATAATGAAATCCGCCTGCATTTGCAGGGCCGCCGGGCTGGACAACCACCGGCGCATCCGTTCAGGAAGACCGCCGCGAACGTCCGCCGCTTCAAATTCCTTTCTGGTCCGCCACGGAGCCACACCGGAAAACCATTCCGGAACCCGAATTCCCTTCCTGCGGCAGAACTGAATGAAAGCAGGGAAACTTTCCTCAAACCTTTCCGTGACTCCGGCAGGAAACCAGATGAAATGTCCGATTCCCAGGGATGGAAACGCCTCTCCCCGGTTCCAGGAAACCAGCCCCCTTATTGTCCCGGCACATTCGTTTTGCCAGATTTTCCGCGCAATTTTTGCCTTCACTTCCCCCGTATCCGGCGCCGCCTGAACCCAGACGGGCACGCAACACGCAAGCATCAGGACACAACCTGCCGTTTTTCCATGCATGCAGATACTTTCCTTCCCCAACACAGACAAGTCAAGCCGCTTCAATTTCCCGTGCCAAAGCCAGCGGTTCATGCTACCCTTGCCGTGCACGGCATGATTCTGGCGTTCAATAAACCTTACGGTATTCTCTCCCAATTTACGAAGGAGGCTCCCCACCACCGGACACTGGCTGAATTCGGGTTTCCTCCCGGCGTGTATCCTGTAGGAAGGCTGGATGCGGATTCGGAAGGGCTGCTTCTTTTATCCGATGAGAAGGGCCTGGCGGACCGTCTCCTGAACCCCTCCGGCAGGCATCCCAGAACTTATTGGAGCCAGGTGGAAGGCACTCCTTCCGAAACGGACCTTCGCCCTCTGGAACTCGGGGGCCTCCGCATCCGCGGGCACTGCACGCTGCCTTGCCGGGCACGCCTCATGCGCAGGGAGCCTGACGTGCCGCCCCGCATCCCTCCCGTCCGCTACCGCGCCTCCATTCCCACCTCATGGCTGGAATTGACGCTGGGGAAAGGAAAAACCCCCCAGGTGCGGCGCATGACCGCCGCCATCGGTTTTCCCACACTCCGGCTTCTTCGCGCCAGAATCGGAAATTTCTCCCTGGCGGGACTGAAACCCGGCGCATGGAAAGAACTGGATTCCCGCGAGCGAAGGCAGCTCATGCCGTAATATAAGCTTGATTCCGGACAGGAACCGTTTTTATATCTCTCTCCGCATCAGGATATCTACCTAGACCTTTTTACATGAAAGCCGAACTCGTCGAACAAGCCTCCAAAATCATTCCCGAGCCCCAAATGCTGATCAACGTGGTTTCCCGCCGCGTAGCCCAGCTTAATAATGGCCGCGCCCCGCTGGTGCCTACCACACCCCATATGGGCAACGCGAACATTGCCCTGACGGAAATCATTGAAGGCAAGCTCGTCTATCATACGGAATCCGGCAGCCTCCAGGAAGACAACCAGTAACAACACATTCCCTTTATTGCCGTTCCGGACCGGAATTCCGTACGGAATCCTCTCTATCCAGCCAGGCCCCGGTCTCCCAGCCCGGGGCCTTTTCATCCTTCTCCCCTTCGTGCCATGAGCTCCGACATTTCCACCAACAAAAAAGCCCGCCGGGATTACGAAATTCTGGACACCTACGAATGCGGCATGGAACTCAAGGGAACGGAAGTCAAATCCATCCGCGCCGGCAAGGTGAATATTGCCGATTCTTTCGCCAGGGTGGAAAACGGCCAGATGCTCCTGTACGGCTGCGACATCCAGCCCTGGGAGACGGCGGGAGAATTCTTCCAGCACCAGGCGCGCCGGCCCCGCCGCCTTCTTCTCCATAAACGGGAAATTTTCAAACTGGAACAGCAGACTTCCCAGAAAGGCTGCTCCCTGGTAGCTCTCAAGCTGTATTGGAAAAACGGCAAGGTGAAACTGGCTCTAGGCCTGGGCAAGGGCAAAACCCACCGCGACCAGCGCTACGATTTGAAAGCCCGCGTGGAAATGCGCGAAGCCCAGCGGGAAGTGGCCCGCATCAACCGCCGGTAAGTCAGGCGGCAACCGCGCAGTTGCCGTCCGCTTCTTCCCGGAAGCCTTTCTCTGTCCCAGCCATTCCCTGATAACCGGTATCTGCCCGGGATAAACGGCAACGCCGCCAAAGGAGGGAAACCAGCCTCACTCCAGCGCCCGGGAAAAGAACCGGCCAGGCATGCCCGCAGAAAAAGTTACAATTTCCAATCTACGGGCAATTCCACCTGGCCGCCCTTTTTATCATCATAACGGATGAAACCGTGTTCCGCTCCGTACCAGTGCACATCCCGCGTCACCTTCACGTCAAAACAGCAATAACGGGCTATATCCATTAAAAGCTCCGTATTGCCCGTCTGCACGTATTCCGCCCACCATTTGAGAGCCTGGGTGCCCACGGCCGTTTTTGAAGAACCGATGGAGGCAGCCGCCACGGAATCCAGCTTGACGCGCACGCCCCCGCGCTGTTCGATGTCCTTGCACAAATCAAGGTTGTTCGTGATATCAATCATGTTCCACATCGTATAACGCTGGAGCACGCCATAGTCAAAATGCTCGTGGTTGTAACCCACCACCAGGTCGGCCTGGGAAAGCTGCCGGATGAGATCATCCACCATTTCCTCGGAATAAATCGTATATTTGCCGGAAGCCGTGGAATAAGTCACGCCCACGGAAAGGCGCATCTCGGCCGTATTGTGCCAGCCGCCCACCTCCGCCGCGGAATGACGGGTTTCCAAATCAAAATACACGATGTCTCTCATCGGGTGAAAACGTACATTATTTGCCACTTTTGGACAAGTCCCACTTGAACGGGAGGCATGTTTGTGATGAGAATAAGCACATGCAGCCCCGTTTCCACATCGTCATGTTTCATCCGGAAATTCCGCATAATACGGGAGCTGCCGGACGGTTGGCTTTGGCAACGGGTTCCAGGCTCCATCTGATCAAACCTTTGGGGTTCAGCCTGGATGAAAAGCATGTGCGCCGTACGGGGCTGGACTATTGGGCCAAAGTGGATCTGCATGTCTGGGACAGCCTGGAGGAATTGAAGCAGGCGGCAGCCCCCGGCGCGCAGTTCTGGTACCTGAGCACCAAGGCGCCACGTTCCCATTGGGATGCGGTTTTTCACGCAGGGGACTATCTGGTTTTTGGACCGGAATCCCGTGGATTGCCGGAAAGCATGCTGAAAGAACACGCAGATACCGCCCTGACTATTCCGATGCCCGGAGAAGGCGCCCGCAGCCTGAATCTATCCACAGCCATAGCTGTCGTCCTTTATGAAGGACTGCGCCAGACCGGCATTTGACGAGTCCCCCTCCCTGCCTCTCCACATCGGCATGGATGTTCTTACAGCGGGCTCCACCACCAAAAAATACAGGGCCATGAAGAGGCGGTTTCTGCGTCTTTCCTCCGTCAGGGGCATATCCAGATAAAAGAGAATCAAGAAAGAGACGGCTCAGCAGATATCCCAGAACATACCCTTATGGGAATCCCGTATAGCCTCCCAGGGAACTGAAAAAATCATCTGCTTCATCCCCACCCACGATAACGGCATATTGCCATTCAATAATTTCATAAGCTGCCGCTACGGCCATAATGGAAAAAGCCCAGGACAATGAACAGTACGGTTGAATACCTCCGGCGGATAGAAAGGATATTTTCACGAAAAAGAAAAGCGGAAGGCAGATGCAGGAAAGGCGCCGGAAGTAATATCCGGCGCCTTTCCTGATTAAAACCTGTCACCGCATGTCGATCGTAGGAACCGGAATGCGGTCCTTGGGTCCTGTGTAAAGAGTCAACGGCCTGTACAGCGTATTATCCTCCATTTGTTCCAGAACCTGGGCCACCCAGCCGCTACAGCGGGCAATGGAGAAAATGGCGGTAAACAGCCTGGTGGGGATCCCGATGCTGTAATAAACCGTGGCGGAATAAAAATCCACATTGGCGTTCAAGCCCTTGCGCTCCCGGACAAGTTTCGCGATGCGTTCCGACATGCGGATCCACTTGGGTTCCCCGATTCGGGAGGAAAGGCGGATGGCCATGCGTCGCAAATGCGGGGCGCGGGGATCCAGCACGCGGTACACGCGGTGGCCCATGCCCATGATTTTTTCCTTCCGCGCCAGCTTGTCCTCAATGTAGGAGTCCACCCGGTCCTCCGTGCCTATTTCCTTGAGCATTTCAATCACGCCCTCATTGGCGCCCCCATGAAGCGGCCCCTTCAGCGTGCCGATGGCCGCGGTGATGGCGGAATACATGTCCGAAAGCGTGGCGATGCAGACGCGCGCCGCAAAGGTGGAGGCATTCATGCCGTGGTCTGCGTGCAGAATGTAGGCTACCTCCAGAATATGGGCTTCATACTGATCCGGTTCCTCACCCTTCAGCAACCACAGGAAATGTTCCGCCTCGCTCAGGTCCTCCCGAACGGGGGGAAGCTCCAGACCCTGGCACAAACGGTAGTAATACGCCACCATCACGGGAACCTTGGCTATGAGGCTGAGGCCTATTTCCTTCAACTGCCCGGCATCCTTCGTCCGGTCGTCATACATGCCGAGCATGGAAACAGCCGTCCGGAGGGCGGACATGGGCCGGGCGGACTTAGTGGCCGTTTTGAAGAAATCCAGAATGGGCTGGGGCAGGTCGCGGTCGGAACGGAGGCGTTTCTTGATGCCCTCCAATTCCTCACGGTTGGGAAGACGCTTGTTGAGAAGCAGATAAACCACTTCTTCAAAACAGCACATCTCCACCAGATCATCGATATCGTAGCCCAGATACAACAGACGCCCTTCCTCGCCGCGCACGTCACTCAAAGCGGATTCATTGGCGATGATTCCTTTTAAACCTTTGGGATATGCGAGGCGCTCGGAAAAAGTGTCATTGCTCATGTTAAAAAATGCTACTGGTGGTGAATATTACCGGTTAAAAGTCTAACAATCTTCCAAAAAGTCAAACCTTAATTACGCCTTCACGGCCCATGCGGGACGTTTGGCGCGGGTGATGTGCGGAGCCCTCACATACAGCGGTTCCGCCGGACTTTCCAGAAGTTCTTCTCTGCGGGCCTCCGCCAGGGACAGCCACACGGCCCCGAGCGCCTCTGCAGAAGGATACACGGGGACAATCCCCGACATTTCCCGGGCGGCCAGATGATCCGCCGTTTCCGTGGAAAAAACGGGCACGCCTTTTCCCATGCACTCCGCCACGCTGACGCGGGCCTGCTCCGCAGGAAGCACTGCCGGCACATCCGTCAGAACGCCGTTTTCCAGCCTCCCCCACGTCCAGCCGCCACGCCGGGCATCTGACATTACGCAGGCCTCACCATGATGCAGACCAAGTCCGTTCCAGGAGGAAAAAGCCGCCACGCGGGAACCGTGCACCAGGGAAAGTCCGTCCGCCACGGCCAGCGCTACGCGGATTCCGCTGTAAGCGCCCGGACCGGAACCTACCACGATTTCCTTCAAACGCCGCCCTTCCAAAGCATCCAGAACCTGCCGCACCGCCTTGAAAATAGCGGAGGAATGGTTGCGCTCCGCTCTCCATGCCGCCAGGCACAGCAGACTTTCCCCGCTCCAAGCCGCAACGGAAGACTGCACACAGGAAGTTTCCAGAACCAGCAGGACATCTTGCATGCGGCGGATTATACAGGAACAGCCGGCGTGGATAAAACATTTTTTCCTCCGGTTTCCGGAAGAGGCAAATTTGGTTCGCATTTCTCCTCAAGTCCCTTTATGCTGGTTCCAGACCTCACACCGCATGCCCAAGGCCCCCAGACACACACCGCCGCGCCAGGACTGGCGCCGGTATGCAGAAACCGCCCGGAAACCAAGATCCGCGGCAAGCCTCGGCGACATGATGCGGCGATGCAACCGGGACGCCTGGAACAAGACTTACCGCGCCCAGGTATCCTCCGAATACTGGGAGGACGAATGCCAGGAATTTTCCTTCATGGATCTCCCGCGCAGAACCCGGTTCATCAGGCATGCCGTAGCCACCCTTATCCTGCTTCCGCTGGCCCTGATCACGGCCATGTCCCTGTGCGACCAGCTGACCCATGCCTCCGGCAGCCTCAATATCCTCTTCTCCATTCCCGTATGGTACGCCCTGATGGGCGCTGCCGTGTGGGTGGTGCTGGGCAGCAGCAGGCTGTTCACATCCTCCCTGCTGTACCTGTACGTATTGGGGCATGAACTGACGCACGCTCTGGCGGTCATTTGCAGCCGCGGCTCCATCCATGCTTTCAAAGCGGATCTGGACGGAGGTTACATCCAGACGGATAAAAACAACATCTTTATCTCCCTTTCCCCCTACTTTCTTCCTCTCTGGGCCATGCTGTGGGGATTGGTATGGGGCGTAACGTACCTCTTCTGGCCTACAGTCACCTGCCAGGCCCTTCTTTACTCCGGCCTGGGCTTCTGGTGGTGCTTCCACCTGTTCTGGACGGCATGGATCATTCCCAAGGACCAGCCGGACCTGGCGGACAACGGCACCTTCTTCTCCCTGATTCTCGTATATTTTGCCAATCTTCTTCTCTTCCTGGCGCTCCTGCGCCTGTTCAATGCCGTAAGCCTTCACCGCTTTCTGGCGGATTGCATCCACAATGCGGAAAAATTGTGGGACGTTCTCAGGGATCTCGCCATGCTGGCTGCCGGGCTGTTCCTGTAAAAAATATTCTTTTCCTTACACGGAATGATGAACGGCAGAAGGGGAAAAGGAATCCAACCTTTCAATAGAAAGGAGTTTCCATGCGCACCACACACTTGATCATTCTGACAATGGCCGCAGTTTCCCTGATGGGCTGCAATCCCAAGGAAACTGTAAACGCCCTCACTTCCGACCAGAACGTTACCCAGAAGATGGCCGTAAGATTCGCGGAAAATATGGTTGGCCTGCCACGCGCTCTGGTCGTTTCAGATGCCAGAAAAGCGGCTCCGGGCGACAAAGTCACCGTCAAGGGAGCGGTAATCGGAGATGACCCCGTCTTTTCAAAAAACATTGCTTCCTTCACCATCGGAGACCCGGCTCAGCTCCTGGTCAATATGAAGGAGAAGGGAGTCTGGGCCGCCGGTACGGTACCGGTGGAAATACGGAAAAATAACACGATGACCGTCCAGTTCGTGGATGAACAGGGGCAGCCCATCAAGCACTCCGCCAAAGGTGTGAACGGGCTGAAAGAACAAGACGCCGTCATCATTACCGGAACCATTGATCCCCACTCCACTCCAGAACATCCGGTGCTGAACATTGAAAGCATCGTGATTGAGTAACCCCTTCTGTGCCAAACCCTGATTCATGTCAAACGGTTCAGGCGTTTTGCGCCTGAACCGTTTTTCATATCAGAATGCGCGCATGGGATTTGATCCAGCATCATTGGGAATGATAACACTGGCCGCTACTTCAGCGGCAGCAGGTGCGGCATCCGCGTCTGCACAGAAAAAAAGCGCGGAAGCCACCAGACAGGCGGCGGACGCAAATGCCGCCACCCTCAGGAACGAGGCAGACCTCCAAAAACAGACAGGGATGGAAAATGCCAAACGCATGCAGCAGGACGCTGCGCGCCAAATGGGAGAAGCCCGACTGGACGCCGCCCAATCCTCCCTGCTCCGGGAAGGCTCCGTTCCAATCAGGGAACAGGCTTTGGCGACGCGTCTGCAAACCAGGATTCAGGATGAAGCGGCGGAAGCCATGAGGAACGCCCAATCCCTGTACAACCGCGCCAACACGGAGCAATACATGGGCCGCTCCAATGCGAGAGCCCAGAAAACCTCAGCAATGGGCACCCTGCTCTCCGGATTCGCCCAGGGAGGAAATACCCTCCTCAAATGGTGAAGTGCCTCACAAGGCACCTCCATTCAAACGAAGACAGCCGGAAATTCAGCCGCAACCGCGGAAGCTTCTTAACGCCCCCCCTGCCGGGCTGCCCCGGAAGAGCAGCCTCCCAAAACAGCCTTACCTGACACGTCCTTGCCTGTCTTCCTCACATCACGGGTCATAAGGCCAGCACACTTCCGCTTACCCGCGCCTCCAGGGCAAGCAATTCCCGTTTCGCATCAAGCCCCCCGCCATAACCTGTCAGTTTCTGATTGCTGCCAATAACACGGTGGCAGGGCACGAAAATGGAGATGGGGTTGGTGGCATTAGCGGACGCTACAGCCCGGACAGCCCTCGGATGATGAATGCGGCGCGCCAGCTCTGCATAAGAAATGGTGGAACCGTAAGGAACTTTCATCAGTTCATGCCAGACTGAGTTTTGAAATTCCGATCCGGTAAATACAATGGGTATATCAAAGTCTCTGCGTTCCCCCTGGAAATATTCACGGAGCTGGCTTACCGCCTGTTCAATAATCTCGGAAGTTCCTTCTTCATATTCAGCGTTGAGATGCCGGCAAATGCGGCGGTCTATCGTGCCGCGGCGTTTTTCCTTTGCCCAGTCGCAAATGCAAAGATTGCCGCCATATGAGCCAATCATCATTTCTCCAACGGGCGACAGATAACGGATTATTTTAATTGCCTCCATCTTCTTGTCCTTGTTATTGCATAACGCTCTTTCATCCATCCCCTGTACGGCTGGGAAACATTGCTCCATGCCTGCCTGTTCATGTCCCGAAGCACAATGTTCCGCCCCAAAGGCTCTTCTCCGGCAGCCTTTAGCACATTTCCTTGCTATCTGCAATCTTTCTTCCGCATTTGCTTTTTGTTTCCAATCGGACATGAATCCCAAGTTATTCGCCCTCTCCGGCCGGACACCGATAATCCGGATACCTGCTTTTCCCTTGAATCATTCCCCATTCAATCAATCATGACGATACCTCGCACAAGAGAGGCAAAATCCCTGCGTTTTTAATGCTGATGCAAGGCCCTGAATAATATTGGGTGGCGTCCCCGGCAGGAATCGAACCTGCATCTAGTCTTTAGGAGAGACCCGTTCTATCCATTGAACTACGGGGACCGGACATGGCCCGTGCATGACAATAAACGGGAAGGCCTCCGCGCTCAAGCAAAAAGCAGGAGGAGTATGCCATGCATCGTGATTTTGAACAGTATTCACCAGGATAATTTTTACGGATTTCTGAAACTTCCCGTTTCCCCTCCTTTCTCCGCGCATCCCTGGCCGAATACGGCCATTGTTCCGATTACCTGCCGGAAGCGGCCCAGAATAATGAAATAACCGTCTTCCGCTGGCCCCTCGGGGCCGGAAGGCGCCGCCACTCCCGCAGAGAGTCATTTCCGCTGAATCTTATCGCCAAAAAACAACGGAAAGAAAACAATCCTCCAGAAAGCTCCGTCCAGATGAGCCAATGATGAAAAAACAGAGAAGAACAGAACCCCTGCATGAGAGAATATCCTCCGGAACAGCATCCCCCCCTGGAAAGGGGAACAGGCCATACAAAAATCTTGAGAAGGGGACGGAAGGACCGTAGCGTTGCCGTATCATTCCCGCCATGCTCAACTTCGTTTACGATAACAAAACCACTCTTATTTTCGGAAAAGGCACCCACCATGAAACGGGAACCCTTCTCAAGCCGTTAGGCAAAAAAATCCTGCTTCATTACGGTAGCGGCAGCATCAGACGTTCCGGTCTTTACGATGCCGTCACGGCATCCTTAAAAGCCGCCGGCGTGGAGTATGAGGAACTGGGAGGCGTCCAGGCAAACCCTACGCTGCCCCTGGTGTATGAAGGCATCCGCCTCTGCCGGGAACACGGCCTGGGCCTCGTGCTGGCCGTGGGAGGAGGCAGCGTGATTGACTCTGCCAAAGCGATTGCGCTGGGCGTTCCCCATGAAGGGGACGTATGGGAACTATACCTTTCCAAAAAACAGCCTCAGTCCGACCCTCTGCCCGTCGCAACCGTGCTGACCATTCCAGCCGCGGGCAGCGAGAGCAGCCCGAATACGGTCATCACCAATGAAGAGACCAGAAGAAAACTGGGGTACGGTTCCCCCAAACTGCGCCCCGTATTCAGCATTATCAACCCGGAATTGTTCTTCACGCTCCCGCGCCGCCAGATGGCCAACGGCGTCAGCGACATGATGAGCCACATTTTTGAGCGCTATTTCACCAGAACCCTGCATACGGACCTTTCCGACAGCCTTTGTGAAGCCACTCTGCGCACCATCATGAAAAACGCCCGCATCCTGAACGGGGACCTGAATGATTACAACGCCTGGGCGGAGATTGCGTTTTCCGGAAACATCGCCCACAACAACCTGTTGGGCGTAGGCCGCGAACAGGACTGGGGCTGCCACGCCATGGAACACGAATTGAGCGCGCTGTACCATGTGGACCACGGCGCAGGGCTGTCCGTCGTCACCCCGGCCTGGATGAAGTATGTTTCCCCCAAACACCAGGAAATATTCGTGCAATTCGCCGTGAATGTGATGGGTGTGGAAGGTTCTTTCCGGGAACCGGAGGCCATCATCTGGGAAGGTATTTCCCGTCTGGAACGTTTTTACCGGGAATTAGGGCTCCCGACGACTATGGAGGAGCTGGACATCCTTCCCGGGGATTTCCCCCTGATGGCGGAACAGGCCGTCAGTGTGCGCGGCCCCGTCGGCGGCCTGGAAAAGCTGGATGTCCGGGACATCCAGGCCATCTACAGACTGGGTTGCAGCAACATTCAGCACGCATGACGAAAGGGGTAAAACATCCATTCATGAAGTTCCCGGCCTTCCAGCATTCCCGGTGTTGTTAACAGCGTTAAGACACTCTCCCTTTTCCCGCAGCCTACTTGCAACTTGCCAAAGATTTTACTTGGAAGTAGTCTGGCGGAATGAACAGATTCTTTTCCGCTCTTTTTCTGGCGGCAGGATTGCTGGCCTCAGGAATGCCGTCTCCGGCGGACGCCTCCACCCCTCCGCAACAACATGCCCCAGCGGAAGTCAAAAGTTCCCCTGTTTCCCCGCAGCAAAGGAAGCAAGCTGTTGAAAACCTTGAAAAACTTCTGGGTAAAAGACTGTTCAAGAAGGCGGCGGAACAGGCTCTGAAACAACTTCATGAATATGACGACCAATACAGCGGGACAGATCTGCTTCTTTACTGCCAGGCTCTTACCCGTCTCAATGCCCTGGATGATTCCATCAATCTGGATTCCATTCTGCAGGAACAGATGAAGCGTCACGGCGGCAACCCGTATTTCCTGATGGACGCCGCGCTCCTGTACCAGAACGCCTGCCATACGTTCAAACTGGTGAACGGCGCCTATATCCGCGGCGCCAAACCATGGGATGGGGAATATTCCGGAGAAGCAAGGGACCGCGTGAAAGCCCTGCGGTGCCTTGTCAAGGCCATGCGGCTGGCGGAAAAGGACAACAACATGAAACTTCTGGGACAACTGCGCTTCATCACGGCACAGGCGTTGCTGGTGAAAGGCAGCCGCTACAGTTCCCCTTCCCCTTTCCAGGCTTACGCCGCCCTGGGGAACCTCACCAGCCTGGAGGAACTGCCGGGGTACGTCGCCAGGGAGGAACCCCCCCCGTTCCGGAACGTCGCCACCGTGCCTGTCAAGGTCAATGCCAAAACGGGGAAGCCGGAAGTCGTCTTTTACCATGCCTCTTCCTCCTGGGAGACGGCTAAAAACGACGGAGAACGCATGCGCTGGCTGCTGGACGCCGCCATTCAGGCGAATCCGGAACTGGCCAACCAGGTCAATTATTTCACCGCATTCTGGTGCCGCCGGCTGTTCTCTTATGCCAATACGGCGCCGGATCAGGAATTCGTGTACGGTCCCGGCAATGCGGGCATGGTGGCGGGCATCAACCCGGCTAAATTAAAAACGAACCAGACCGTCGTTAAAACCGGCCGGGCGGGCAACGGCAAATTCCTGCTCGCCACCCTTCCCCCGGATTACGATTTCATCCGGATTGCTTCCGCCGTCCGAATAACTCCGAAGCCGGATGATTACATCAACGCCGCCCATCTGGCAGCGGACGAGTTCCTGGCCCGCAACCAGAGGCCTTCCGCCGCGCAGTTATTAGGAAAAGCCCTTCAGAACTGGAACGCGCAATCCTGGGACAAGAAAGACAGGAAGGAATTTCTGAACGTGGCGGACAACCTGAAGAAACGCATCGCCTCCATCACGGAACCCAACGGGACATTTGATACGGATAAAAGGACGCTGCTGGCAGGAGAACCGGTGACCGTCTCCTTCTCCTACCGCAATGCCTCCCGGGCTTGCGTAGCGGTCCACCCCGTAGATATGAAGCGGTGGCAGGAGGAGCGCATGGACAAGATCCAGACCTCCAAAACGCTGGAAAAAGCTTACAGAAACGGGTATTCCAATCTGGCAAACCTGCTCTCCAATTTGCTGCATGACCCATCCTGTGCCCGCTATCTGGGGGAGGAAATCAAGGGGGATGAGATAACCCTGACTCCCGGGAACCGGTACCTGAACCACATCGCTCACATTCCCGTACCCACCCGCAAACCCGGCTGGTACCTGCTCACCGTCACACTGGAAAACGGCTACCGGTTCCATCGCTTTCTTACTCTGTCAGACATGGTGCTGGTACGCCGTTCCGTTCCGGAAGGCAATCTCTGGTTCCTGGCGGACGCCGGAACGGGAATGCCCGTGGAAGGAGGCAGCCTGCGGCTCCTCCGCTACCGGCAGGATAAAACGCTCCAAAAACGCCAGGTAAAGGGAATCACGGACAAGGACGGAGCCATGATAGAAACAATCCCTCACCGCCATTCCAGCGCCCCTCCCTACAACATGTTCCTGGGCATCGCTTCCAAGGGGGACAGTTATGTGCTGGCGGGAATATCTGACTACGGCTGGGAATCCGGCAATTACCTCATGGATACGGCCAACAAGGCCTCCGACTCCTATTCCTGCTTTTTCCTGGAAAGCCAGCCCGTGTACCGCCCCGGACAGACGGCCCGTTTCAAAGGCGTCCTCTTCCGCCCGGACATCGCGAATCCCGGAACAAAAGACTGCGCCGGAAAAAAACTGACGCTGACCATTGCCTCTCCAACAGGGGATGAGAGCATTTTCCCTCCAAAGACCGTCACGACGGATTCCACAGGCAGCTTTGAACTGGAACTGCTTATTCCTGCGGACGCCCCGCTGGGCCAGTATGGGGCCAAGCTGAAACTGCATGACTCCGCAGACCCGGATTTCCGGCTGTATGCCCCCCTTTTCCGGATGGAAGAGTATAAAAAGCCGGAATTCTCCGTCAGAATGGAAGCCCCCGCCAAACCAGTCCGGCTGGGTCAGCCCATTCCCGTCGCCATTCAGGCGGATTATTACGCGGGCGGCCCCGTAAGCGAGGGAAAGGCAACCATCACGATTACCCGGACGCTGGGAGCGGATGTCTGGACGCCTTACTGGAAATGGAGCTGGCTGTACGACAGGTCTTTCAGCCCGTACAGCATTCCCTTTTCCCCGGATGCGCCTCTGACCATCCTGGAAAAGACAGTGCCGCTGAACAAAGACGGAAAAGCATCCGTAGAATTATCCACGGCGCAGGATGCCCGGGATTTCCCCTCCAGCAACATCACCTACCGCGTTTCCGTCAGCGTGACGGACGCCTCCCTGCGGGAAGTTGCCGCTTCCGGACAGGTCATTGCCACGTTCCGTCCGTTCAATATCTTCACCACCCTGAACCGCGGCTATGCCCCCGCCGGAACGCCGGTCCAGGCATCCATTACCGCGGCCACGGCGGATGGCGCCAAAATTGCCCATGCAAGGGGAACCTGCGTCCTGCGGCATATCTGTGCGGACGGCAAACGGGAAACGCTGGAAACCTGGGACATCGCCACCGGAAAAGATGGGGAAGCCTCCCTGTCCTTCCAGACCGGGGAATCCGGCCTGTATGCCCTTTCCACAACCCTGGAGGACGGGCACGGCAACAAGGTAGAAGAGACCTTCCAGTTCCTTTCCTACGGCAAGGGCAAACAGAATCCTTTTAAAATCAATCCCCTTTCCATCACTCCGGACAAAAAGGAATACGCTCCGGGAGATATGGCCAGGCTGCTCGTCACCTCTGATTATCCGGACGCCCGCGTCTGGACCTTCCTGCGAAACTCCTGGAAAAACGAATCCCGCAGCCTGGTTCCCCTGGACCGGCAGACAGCCCTTGTGGAATGCCGCCTGACCCGGGAAGACATGCCCAATATGGGCGTCAACGCCTTCACCGTCAGAAACGGAGAACTTCATACGGCTTCCGCCGAACTGCTGATTCCGCCCTCCGGGCAGATTCTGGAACCTGCCGTCACTCCGGGCAAATCCCAATACCGGCCCGGTGAACAAGGCAACGTCAGCATTCAGGTCAAGGGGCCGGACGGCACCCCCGTCAGAAACGGCGTCGTCGCCCTGGCCATTTATGACAAGGCTCTGGAATACATTGCGCGCCCCAATATTACGGACATTGCCAAAACCGTATGGGGCAGCCTGAACGAAACCGGCTTCCTCAGCCTGAAAAAAATGACGGCTTCCGGAACGCAGCAGGACCGCGGTCCGGACCAGCCCTATTTCCAATCCCTGCTCTACAGAAATTACGGCCCTATGGTGAGAAAGGCCAAAGGGATCGTTAACGGCTTTGCGGAGGCAGTGTTCGATTCCGGTGCAGATGCTGCCGCAAGCCGCGCATTGGCTACAGGAGCGGCAGCCCCCGCCGCCGCTCCAGTCATGGCTATGGCAGCGGACAAGGAAGGCGCAAAAAGTGATTC
>ERZ780012.317-NODE-317-length-19636-cov-5.36806_pt1 | contig 19636 bp, 20 predicted proteins | sample MGYA00511869_ERZ780012 | MGnify/ENA primary metagenome ERZ780012 (study PRJEB29588, sample SAMEA2161608) | human gut metagenome | biome: human gut; feature: human-associated habitat; material: faeces | place: Denmark | collected 2008/2010 ... | reverse complement strand
GAAGAGCGTCACGCCGATGCCCGTGCCGAAGTCGATGTAGCGCTTGCCGTCGAGGCCTTCGTAGTGCGCGCCCTCGCCTTTCGACATTACCGCGTCAAAGCGGCCGTATGTGCCGGCGATGTAAGCACTGTCCGCCTGTTTAACTTTTTGGCACATAATTTCCCTCAATCTCCTTCTTGAACATCGTGCCGGCGCCCTCGTCGGTCAGTGTCTCAATCAGCAGCGCGTGGGGAACGCGGCCGTCGATGATGAACACCTTGCGCACACCCGCGCGGATGGCGTTGGTGCAGCACTCGACCTTGGGAATCATGCCGCCGGAGATGATGCCCTCCGCCTTCAGCTCCTCCACGCCCTTCAAATCGACGCGGCGGATGAGGCTTGTCGGGTCTTTCGGGTCGCGGAGCAGACCGACGGTGTCCGTCATGGAGATGAGCGCCTCGGCGTGCATGGCGGCGGCAATCGACGCGGCGGCGGTGTCGGCGTTGATGTTGTAGACATGCCCCGTTTCGTCGCACCCGATGGTGGAAACGACCGGAATGTATCCCTTTTCCAGCAAGTCGAGAATCGGCTGCGGGTTGACGCTGTTGATTTTGCCGACGTAGCCGAGCTTGGGGTCAATCATCTGCGCCTTGATGAGCCCGCCGTCCATGCCGCAGATGCCCATCGCGCGCCCGCCGAGGTTGTCCAGCTTCGCCACCAGCGATTTGTTGATTTTGCCCGCCAGCACCATTTGGACGATTTCGCTCGTTTCTTCGTCCGTCACGCGCAGACCATCGACGAACTCCGTCTCCTTGCCGACGCGCTTGAGCATACTGGAGATTTCCGGGCCGCCGCCGTGCACCAGCACCATTTTAACCCCGATGAGGCTCATCAGCACCATGTCGCGCATGACATCGTGCTTGAGCTCCTCGTTGATCATGGCGTTGCCGCCGTACTTGACGACGACGATTTTGCCGTTATACTTCTGGATATAGGGCAGCGCCTCGACCAGCACCTGCGCGCGCTGGCGGTTCGTCATGCCGTTGTACATCTGCATATTGATTCGTCCTTTCAGCTCCGATAGTCGCCGTTGATTTTGACGTAATCGTACGTCAGGTCGCAGCCCCATGCGGTGGCGGAGGCGTCGCCGTCGTGCAGGGTGACGACGACATCCACCTCGTCCTCCAGCAGGATTTCCTTCGCTTTTTCTTCGCTGAAGTCGATGGATGCGCCGTTTTTGCACACGTCAATCGAGCCGACGGCACTGCGGAAGGCGACATCCACCTTCTTCACGTCGATTTCCGCGCCGGAGTAGCCCAGCGCGCACAGCACGCGCCCCCAGTTCGCATCCGCGCCGAAAATGGCGGCCTTCAGCAGGCTGGAGCAGATGACGGACTTCGCGGCGAGCTTGGCGTCCCGCACGGTTTTGCCGCCCGTCACAACGCACGTCAGCAGCCGCGACGCGCCTTCGCCGTCCTTGGCAATCATGCGGCACAGGGCGGTCGTCACCTCGTTGAGCGCGGCGCAGAACACGGCGTAATCCGCGTTTTCACTGTCAATGGGCGTGTTGCCCGCCAGGCCGTTCGCCATGATGGACACCATGTCGTTGGTGGATGTGTCGCCATCGACGCTGACCATGTTGAACGTGTCCTTCACGTTGTCCGACAGCGCCTTGCGGAGCATCGCGGGGGAAATCGCCGCGTCGCAGGTGAGAAAAACGAGCATCGTCGCCAGATTCGGGTGAATCATGCCCGACCCCTTCGCGATACCGCCGAGGTGGCAGACCTTGCCGTCCACCACGAAAGACACCGCAACTTCCTTCAGCCGCGTGTCCGTCGTCATGATGCCTTCCGCCGCTTCCTGACTGCCGTTGCCCTTCACGGCGGCGTACAGCGCTCCCATGTGCTGGGCAATTGGTTCGATGGACAGCGGCTGCCCGATCACGCCCGTAGACGCGACAATGACGTGGTGCGGGTCGATGCCCGCCGCCTTGCCCGCCAGTTCGCACATTTGCCACGCGACTTCTTCGCCGTCGGCGTTGCAGGTGTTGGCGTTGCCGCTGTTGCAGACGGCCAGCTGCGCAATACCGCCCGCCAAGTTCCGCTGGGTGACGTAAATGGGCGCGCCCTTGACCAGATTGCTCGTGTACACCGCCGCCGCCGAAGCAGGGACTTCGCTGATAATCATGCTGATGTCGCGCTTGCCGCGGTTCTTGCGGATGCCGCAGTGAATACCGCCCGCCTGAAATCCCTTCGCGGCACATACGCCGCCCGAAATATGCTCCATATGCTTTTCCTCCATAATTTATATGCTTACAGATTCAGTCCTGTCGTTTCGGGTGCGCCCGTCATCAGGTTCAAGCACTCAATGGCCGCGCCGGACGACCCCTTGCCGAGGTTGTCGAACAGGCTGACCAGCTCGATGCGGTCGTCATTGCCCAGCACCATCAGCTTCATGCTGTCCTTGCCCGCCAAGGCGTTCGCGGGGATGAAGCCGCCGAACGCCGCCACGTCCTGCGCGTCCAGCACGGACACGATGGGGGAGGAAGCATAGTGCGCCTTCAGGCACGCGGTCAGTTCCTCAACCGGGTGCGCGCAGTTCAGCTGCTGGCGGAACAGCGGAATCGTCACCTGCATCCCGGCGTAGTAATCCGCCACAATCGGCGCAAAAATCGGCGCGTGGGTCAGACAAGAAATCTGCTGCATTTCGGGCAGGTGCTTGTGCGACTGCGTCAAGCCGTAGGGGCGGGGCGCATCGAGGTCAGGCGTGCGGGTGTCCGCCTCGTACTGGGCGATCATCTTCTTGCCGCCGCCGCTGTACCCGGTCAGGGAGAAGCAGGACAGCAGCGCGTCCGCCGGAATCAGCCCTGCGGCGACCAGCGGCGCGGCGAGCGCGATGAACCTGCTGGCGGGGCGAGTGCGCTGAGCCCGCTGGCGTGGCAGCCCGGCACGGCGACGTATTGCCCGGAGACGACGGCAGCCCGATGCTTCTTGGACAATTCCGGGAAGCCGTACGCCCAGCCGGGGGCAACGCGGTGCGCCGTCGAGGTATCAAGAATGCGCGTATCGCTTCCTTCCGCCAGCGCGACGGATTCTCGTGCAGCAGCGTCCGGCAGGCAAAGAATGGCAATGTCGGCGGCGTGAATGGCTTCGCGTCGGGCATCGGCGTCCTTGCGCTTTTCCTCCGGGAGCGTCAGGAGCGAAAACTCCCCGCGCTCCGCCAGCCGATCGAAAATCCGAAGGCCTGTTGTGCCTTCCTTGCCATCAATAAAGACCGTCCATGCCATGATATTCCTCCTCCATTTATGCGGAATAGACGCATAAATATACAAACCTATTATACGCACATCGGCGCGCTTGTCAAGCGGAAAAGCACGAAAAAATCAGGTTCTTCACGGAATCTCGGGGGAAGAGCAGCTTGAGGGCGCGTCTGCGGACGCGCAAAGTTACTGGCAGGGACGCTTCGCTGCCTGCACCTTTGTTGAGCGCGTTTGGCATACTGGTCGCCCGTGGAACAGTTGGGGCGTTGCCCCAAACCCCACAAGGGACGCTGTCCCTTGACCCTGCAAGGGGCAATTCTTAGATTATCATATCAAGTGCAACACCGCGCCAAAAAAGGAAAGACATTGCGTGCGCTTTGTGTTAGAATGAAGCTACCACACACCAACTAACAGGAGGCGCAGACAATGTCTTACCACCAGTTTACATCAGATGAGCGGAAATGTCTATGGGAACTTCACAGGAAAAACCTCAGCATTCGAAAGATTGCTGATGCGCTGGGAAGAGCTCCTTCCTCTGTTTCTCGTGAATTGCGGCGGAATCGCAGTGAGAAAGGAACGTGGCATCCTTTCCCTGCCCACAAAAAGGCGAAGGCACGGCGCAGACATCTCCGCAACTCTTCTCTCCAGACTGACCTTGAGTTGAGAGCGTATGTCATTGATGGTCTCAACCATTTTTGGACTCCTGAGGAAATTGCGGGACGCTGGTCGCTTGCTCATCCTGACCGCCCGGTCAGTTTCGCCACCATTTACCGCCACATTAAGCGAAAACTGCTTCCCGGAATTGAACCGAAGACCCATCTTCGCCGCCGTGGCAAGCGGAAAGTCAACCGCAATGCCAACTTCAACACCATTCATCCTGACCGCATTATCCCTGACTGGCCTGATGAAATTAAGAACAGGTTACGCATCGGAGATTGGGAAGGCGATTCCATCGTCGGAGCGAAGGGCAAAGGCGCGGCTGTCACGCTTGTTGACCGCTGTTCAGGGTTCATCACTGGCCGCCTTGTTGCCACACGCTCGGCCGCTGAAACTCGGCAAGCCATTCTCGATGCCTTGGAAGGACTGCCTGTTTGCTCTCTTTCTTTAGACAACGGTTCTGAGTTTGCTGAGTTTCGCCAGTTGGAAGAAGCGCTCGAAGCTCCCATTTTCTTTGCGGAACCGCACAAGCCTTGGCAGCGTGGCTGCAACGAAAATGGCAATGGCCTTCTTCGCTTCTTTTTCCCTAAGGGCTGTGATTTTCTTGCCGTCTCTCCGGAGTATTTCGCCGCCGTTATCGACTTGCTGAATCACAGACCCCGCAAAAGATTAGGCTGGCGCACCCCTTTTGAGGTCTTTTTCGGTGTTGCACTTGCTTGACAATCTACCATTGCCCCTTGACCCCTTTTCGCGATTGAGTTGGTTGCGCTTTCATGCTCCTTCCGCGTGCAGCTTTTTGGTGCTTCGCCTAAGCACTTGTTTGCTCCCCCAACTTTCCGTGAAGAACCAAAAATCATTCCGCGCGCTCATAGCGGACAGTGAACCCGCCTGCGTCCGCCATCCACTGCGCAACGGTCGCCTCCATCGCCGCGACGGTCGCGTCCCAGAGTTCCGCTTCGCGCTCGCCGGAAAGATACCGTTCACGGCAGGAAACCCGTTCATCCTCCAAAACACGCTGCAAGTCGTTGTCGTCCAGATACGGATACAGTGCCGAATCGCGCGTGATGTCCGCTGGCGTGAGGGAGTCCAGCAGCAGCTCCGGCGCGGGCAGCGTCAGCGTCAGCACAGACCCGTCGCGCGTCATGGTCACCTGCTGCAAATCAATGCCGAAACTGCCCTCATAGGTGTAATCGGCGTTGATGCTCGCCACTGTGCCGAGGAATGCCGCCTTGACTTCGTAGTTCAGCGCGCCCTCTTCGGTGACGTGCAGCGTTTCCAGCTTCGCGCTCTGCTCCAGCTTCTGCGACAGCACGACGGATGCGCGAATCGCCGCGGCGGACTCATCCGGCATGATGCGCGCGACCCACTTCGCGGCGTACGGCAGCAGCACAATCACCAGCACGAGCGTCAGCGCGGAGGTAATCAGCCCCAACAACCACTTTCCGATGCGTTTCACAGGCGACCTCCTGTCCAGATGTGCAGCTGAACGAGCAGCGGCACAATCAGATAGCGGAAGATTTCCACGGCGACGAACGCCATGCCAATCAGCGCGAAAACGTACAGCCAGACGCGGCGACGGCGGTGCTTTTCCCGCTTGCGGCGGCGCGGCGGCTCATCGGGCGGCGGCTGGGGAATATAGGTGCTCTGCGCGGGCGGCGTCTGCTGCCGGAAACGGCGGATTGTGCCGTCCGGACGCTGCTCGTAGCGTTCGTCTTGCGGTAGTTTGGGCTGCATGAGCGTCATCTCCTTCCGTGGCTGCATTGTGTGATTGCGAAGGGCAAAAAGCGCGGATTCCCACGCAAAACCGACGATGTTGGTCATACCCCCTCCTTATTATACGACAAAATCAGCAAGTTTTCCTGCATTTTCGGAAGAAAAAGCAAAAAAGCAGGAAAAATACAGACGACACGGATTTTACTGGAAGGCAATTGACATGCCGAAACATGTGTGGTAAAATAAGCAAGGTGGTTCAGGTGATTTTTGTGTACGATTCGTCGGACAGAAGATAACGTAAAAATTTGCCGACCGCAAAAGCAGCAGCGGTGGATGGAAGGTGGATGGCGGCGATGACGGAAGCAACGGTACAGCAGCCGGCGACGACCACGCGCGAGCAGATTTGGCTCAATCGGGAACAGGTGCGCAAGGAAAAACCGGTCTATCGGGCGCTGAAGCGAGTGCAGGATGTGTTTTTCTCCCTGCTGGCGCTGATTGTGCTTTCGCCGCTGATGCTGATTGTAGCGCTCGCGATTGTCATTGATGACCCGAAAGGCTCGCCGATTTTTACGCAGGTGCGCAGCGGCATTGACGGCAAGGAGTTCCGCATCCACAAATTCCGCTCCATGTGCGTGGACGCTGAGGCGAAGCTGGCGGATTTGAAGCGCCGCACAGAGATGAACGGCCCGATTTTCAAGCACAAGGATGACCCGCGCATCACCCGTGTGGGGCGTTTCATCCGCAAGTGCGGCATCGACGAGCTGCCCCAGTTGTGGGATATTCTGGTCGGCAGCATGAGCATCGTCGGCCCGCGTCCGCCGCTGCCGTGCGAAGTGGCGGCGTATACGGATTACGAGCGCCAGCGCCTGTATGTCCGTCCCGGTCTGACCTGCATTTGGCAGATTCAGCCGAACCGCAATGACGTGACGTTTGACGAGTGGATGGACATGGATATGCGCTACATCCGCGATCGCAGCTTCCTGCTGGACTGGAAGCTGATTTTCGGCACGGTATGGACGGTTTTTGCGGGCACGGGCGAATAAAAAGCGTGCATAAATATGCCGCTGGACGGGAAATGCAAAGAAATCATCGGAAAGCGTGTGTGTGCCAAGGACGTCACCACGCTTTTTTCGCGTTCCATATTATCCTGTTTTCAAATTCGCGGCGCAACTGGGTGCATTCTCATAAGGCGACGAACGTTGCCACACTCGGAAATATATAATTAGGAAGAAAAGCTGATAAAACTGCATTTTCCACAAAATTAATCGAGATTTACTTGCCAAATAACGGTTTGCATGGTATAATGGAAAATGCTTGATAGGTATGTACCTGTCGGCAGCTGGTTCGCCGCAATGTTTGCATGACGAACTTTTTTTCAAAAACGAGACGATGGGGGGACAGCATGAGAGCCTACAAGATTGCGGTTGCTGGCGCAGGCTACGTCGGCATGGCGATGGCGGTGCTGCTGTCCCAGCATCATCAGGTGACAGTGGTGGATATTGTGCCGGAAAAAATCAGCATGATCAATCGCCGCCAATCGCCTGTGCGGGATGACGTGATGCAGCAGGTTTTGTCGTACACGCCCCTGCAACTGAACGCGACGCTCGACGCCCAAGCCGCCTATGCCGATGCGGACTTCGTCGTCATTGCCGTCCCGACGAATTACGATGATGTCACCCAGCGCTTCCAGACGGCGGCGGTGGAGGAGGTTATCGGGCTGGTCACGCAGTGCAATCCGGATGCGGCGGTGGTCATCAAATCCACCGTCCCGGTCGGGTACACGGCGTCGGTGCGCGAGAAATTCCATAACAGGAACATCCTCTTCAGCCCGGAGTTCCTGCGCGAATCGCACGCAATGGAGGACAGCCTGTACCCAAGCCGCATCATTGTCGGCACGGACATGCAGGATACGCACCTGACCGCATCCGCCCGCGTGTTCACTGCGCTATTGCAGGAAGGCGCGGAAAAGCCGAACGTGGACACGCTGCTGATGGGCTTCAGCGAGGCGGAGGCGGTCAAGCTGTTCGCCAACACCTATTTGGCGCTGCGCGTGGCGTACTTCAATGAGCTGGACACCTACGCGGAGAGCAAAGGCTTGAACACACGGCAGATTCTGGATGGCGTGTGTCTCGACCCGCGCATCGGCAGCCATTACAACAACCCGTCGTTCGGCTACGGCGGCTACTGCCTGCCGAAGGACACCAAGCAGCTGCTGGCGAATTACGCCGATGTGCCGCAGAACATGATTTCCGCCATTGTCGAGAGCAACAAGACGCGCAAGGACTTTATTGCCGACCGCGTGATGGCGCTGACGACGGAAAATCATCCCGTTATTGGCGTCTATCGCCTGACGATGAAGCACGGCAGCGACAACTTCCGCCAAAGCAGCATACAGGGCGTGATGCAGCGCCTGAAGGCGAAAGGCGCATCCATCGTGATTTACGAGCCGACACTGCCGGATGGTGAAACGTTTTCCGGCAGCAGGGTGGTCAACGACTTGGCGCAATTCAAGGCAATGAGCCGCATCATCGTGGCGAACCGCTACGACAAGGCGCTTGATGATGTGCAGGATAGGGTGTATACGCGCGATATTTTCCAGCGCGACTAAGTACGACTGAATAAGGGAGCGGTAATCATATGCAGCATGGACTACCAGAACAGGCGATAGAACCGACAGCATCCCGCACGGGCGCGAATAAACTTGGCTATCGTGCCGTCAAGCGGGCGTTCGACCTGACGGCGACGGCAATGGCGGTTATCGTACTTTCGCCGCTGTTCCTGATTCTTTCCGTCATTGTCTATCTGGGTGATCCCGGCGCTGTCATCTACGGGCAGGAGCGTATCGGCAAGAATGGCAAGCCGTTCAAAATGTGGAAATTCAGGAGCATGTACCGGAATGCTGACCAGATGATTGATCAGCTGAGCGAGGAGCAGAAGCGCCAGTATCATACGGAGTTCAAAATCGACAATGATCCGCGCATCACGCCGGTAGGCAATTTCCTGCGCAAAACGAGTTTGGACGAGTTGCCGCAGCTGTTCAATGTTCTTGCGGGCGAAATGAGCCTCGTCGGACCGCGGCCGCTGCTGAAATCGGAAATCCAGCAGTATTATGCGGATTCGGCGGATGTGCTGCTGTCCGTCAAGCCGGGCGTGACCGGCTATTGGCAGGCATACGCGCGCAACAATGCGACCTACCAGAGCGGGCATCGACAGCAGATGGAGATGACATACATCCGCCAAGCGTCGATATGGCTGGACTGCAAGATTCTAATGAAAACCGTGGTTGCTGTCCTCCGCAGGGATGGCGCGAAGTGAGGGCGAAGCAATGAATTACCTGATTTTCGGCGGTTCCGGCTTCATCGGCACACACCTGATTCACCGCTTGAAAGATGCGTGCGTAAAGCCCGGCGACTGCATTTACGATTTGGATTTGGTCATGCCCGGCGAAGAGGGCGTTGTGCCCGGCGTCGTGGAGAAAAACGAGGGGGTCATCTATCGCCGCGTGGATGTGCGCAAGCCGATTGCTCTTGATTTCACGCCCACGCCGGATGATGTGATTTTCAACCTTGCGGCGGTGCACAGGACGCCGGGGCATCCGGATTACGCCTATTTCGAGACGAACATTCGCGGCGCGGAGAATGTGACCGCCTTTGCGGAGCAGCACGGCATCCGCAAAATCCTCTTCACCAGCTCCATTGCGCCCTACGGCGCGGCGGAGGAACTGAAAACGGAGGACACGCTGCCTACGCCAAACACGCCATACGGCATCAGCAAGCTGGTGGCGGAGAAAATCCACCAGATTTGGCAGGCAAGGGAAGCGAATCGCGAACTGACGATTGTACGGCCGGGCATTGTGTATGGCAAGGGTGAGCATGGCAATATGACCCGCCTGTACAACAGCCAGAAGAAGCACTATTTCTTCTATGCCGGGCGCAAGGACACGGTGAAGGCGTGCATTTATGTGAAGGAACTGGTGCGTTTCTTCCAATATCGGATGATTGACCATGATTTTCCGGGTGTGGATGTGTACAACTGCACGTTCGAGCCGGCGTACACCATCGAGCAGATTTGCAGCGCCATGCAGGCGGCGACCGGGATGAAGCGCCATATTCCGCTGATTCCGGGCGGCCTGCTGATGACCGCGGCGACGATTCTTGGCCCCATCGGCGGCAAGAAAGTCGGCATTCACCCGGCGCGCGTGAAGAAACTGATGGTGAGCACGAACATCAGCGGTCAAAAGTTGGCGGAGAGCGGCTATGCGTTCCACGCGGGGCTGGAGGACACCTTCCGCGACTGGTTTGCGGACTGCGGCAAACAAGGCTTGTATTGAACATCCGACGCAATGAGGAGGAAAATGATGAAAGTTGTCATTCTTGCCGGCGGCTTCGGCACACGAATTTCCGAGGAATCCGCATTCAAGCCCAAGCCCATGATTGAGATTGGCGGTATGCCCATCCTGTGGCATATCATGAAGACATATTCTGCCTATGGCTACAACGAATTTGTGATTTGCGCGGGCTACAAGCAGCACGTCATCAAAGAGTGGTTTGCGGATTACTTCCTGCACACCTCCGACATCACGTTCGATTACACGCACGGCACGAACGAGATGATTGTGCACAACAAGCACGCCGAGCCGTGGCGCGTGACGGTTGTCGACACTGGCTTAAATACCCAGACAGGGGGGCGCGTCAAGCGTATCCGCGAGTATATCGGCAATGAGCCGTTCATGCTGACCTATGGCGACGCGGTGGGCGACGTGAACATTGCGGAACTGGTGGCATTCCATCAGGCGCACGGGAAAATCGGCACCATGTCGATGTACAACTTCGGGCAGAACAAGGGCGTGGTGGAAGTCGGTGCGAATAGCGTGATTGACGCTTTCCGCGAGAAGTCGGACATGGACGGCGACCTCATCAACATCGGCTTCATGGTATTCCAGCCGGAGCTGTTTGACCTGATTGAGGGTGATGAAACCGTGTTTGAGAAAGGCCCGCTGACCAAACTTGTCGCACAGAAACAGCTGGTGGGGTACATCCACCAAGGCTTCTGGCAGTGCATGGACACGCTGCGGGAGAAACAGAAGCTGGAGCAGCTGTGGGCGTCGGGCAATGCGCCGTGGAAGGTGTGGGAGAAATGAAGCAGTTCGATTTGTCGTTTTATCAGGGCAAGAAAGTGTTCGTGACGGGACATACCGGCTTCAAGGGCTCGTGGCTGTGCAAGGTGCTCGCCAATGCCGGGGCGATTGTTACGGGGTATTCACTGAATCCCCCTACGTCGCCGTCCTTGTTTGAAATCGCTGATATTGCGCAGGATGTGCACTCGGTTATCGGCGATATCCGCGATTATGCGACGCTGAAGGCCGCGTTTGACGCCGCACAGCCGGAGATTGTGCTGCATCTGGCGGCGCAGCCCATCGTTCGTGACAGCTACAAAAATCCTGCTTACACCTATGAAACGAACGTCATGGGCACGGTGAATATTCTGGAGTGCGTGCGAAACAGCAATTGCGTCAAGTCCTTCCTGAATGTGACGACCGACAAGGTGTACCTGAACAAGGAGTGGGCGTGGGGCTACCGCGAGAACGAGGAGCTGGACGGCTTCGACCCGTACTCCAATTCCAAGTCCTGCTCGGAGCTGGTGACGCACAGCTACAAGAACAGCTTTTTTGCTGATGGACGCGTGGCGATTTCGACGGCGCGCGCAGGCAATGTCATCGGCGGCGGCGACTTCGCCAACGATCGCATCATCCCGGACTGCATCCGCGCGGCGATGAAGCAGGAGGATATTGTGGTGCGCAACCCGTTCTCCACCCGCCCGTATCAGCATGTGCTGGAGCCGCTGTATGCCTACCTGATGATTGCCGCCATGCAGTACGAGGACGGCAAGTACGCTGGCTATTATAACGTTGGCCCGGATGATGTGGACTGCTTCCAGACCGGCGCATTGGTGGATTTGTTCGTGCGCAAGTGGGGCGAGGGCATGAAGTGGGTCAACCGCTATGACGGCGGCCCGCACGAGGCGAACTTCCTGAAGCTGGACTGCGCCAAGCTCAAGACGACGTTTGGCTGGAAGCCCCACTGGAATCTGGACACGGCGATTGAGAAAGTTGCCGAATGGAGCAAGTGCTATCTGTCCGGCGGCGATGTTCGCGCGTGCATGGACGAAGAAATCACGGCATTTTTGTCGGCAGGAGAATAAGATGGAGAATGTAATCGTTACCGGTGCAAACGGTTTTATCGGCAAAACGCTGGTGAATGCGCTGCTGGCAAAGGGCTGCCGTGTCACGGCACTGGATGTCCGCTTTGATGATGTGCTGGCGGATGACCCGCGCGTCACCTGCATCAGCGTGCTGAACAAGGACGTGCCTGCCCTTGCGAAGGAGATTCCCGCGGCGGATTATCACTGCTTCTTCCACTTGGCGTGGGCGGGCACATCCGGGCCTGCGCGCGCGGATTATGATGTGCAGCTGTCGAACGTCAAGCTGACGTGCGACTACATCAAGCTGTGCGCCGATGTGGGCTGCAAGCGTGTGGTGTATGCATCCAGCATCAACGAGATGGAAACCTACGAGTATCTTCAGTCGGATGATATTGACCCGGCGGGCGGCTACATCTACGGCACGGGCAAGCTGGCGGCGCACCTGATGGGTGAAACGGTCGCCAAAATGACCGGTGTGGAATTCATCCCGGTCATCATCACCAACATCTATGGCGTGGGTGAAAAATCCGCGCGGATGATTTACACCGCCATCCGCAAGCTCATCCACAAAGAGCATTGCTCCTTCACGGCGGGGTATCAGACGTACGACTTCATTTATATCACCGATGCCATCAACGCCATCATCGCCGTGGCGGAAAAAGGCAAGCCGTTCAACCGCTACTACATCGGTTCTGGTGAGCCTAAGCCGCTGCGGGAGTTCCTGCTGGAAATGCGGGATTTGGTTGACCCGGCGGCTGAAATTGGGCTGGGGGATTTGCCCTTCAAGGGTGTGAACGTCTCCTACGACCAGTTCGATTTGAAGAAGGTTGAACGGGACACGGGCTATGTCAATCAGATTCCGTTTGCGCAGGGCATCAAGATGACGGCGGATTATATTCGGGAGGAAGCATAAAATGGTGCAGAAGTTTGATTTTCAGCCGCTGGATTTGCAGGGTGCGTACCGCATCAAGCCTTTTTATGCCACGGACAACCGCGGCGGCTTGATTAAGGATTACAATGTTGACACCTTCCGCGCGAATGGCATTGACCACGATTTGAAGGAAGTGTTCTACACCATTTCCAAGCGCGGCGTGATTCGCGCGACGCACTTCCAGCTTGTTAAACAGCAGGCGAAGCTGGTGCGCTGCATCTCCGGCCATGTGTATGACGTGATTGTGGATTTGCGCCCGGATTCGCCAACGTTCGGGCAGTGGCGCGGCTTCCACCTCACGGGCGAAAACACGGAGATGCTGCTTGTGCCGCAGTATTTCGGGCACGGCTATCTGGTCATTGAGGATTCGGTAGTCAGCTACAAGTGCGCCGAGGTGTTCTATGGCGAGGGCGATTCCGGCATCATGTACAACGACCCGGATATCGGCATTGAATGGCCTTTTGAGTTGATTGGCGGCAAGGAGAACCTCATTATCAGCGAAAAGGACTTGCACCTGATGAGTTTTGCGGACTACAAGAAACTGTAAGGGGAGTCGAGGATGGATATCGTCTATTCTTCCAGCGACAGCTACTGCGAGATTGCAGGAATTTCCATACTGTCGCTCTTGGAGCACAACCGAAACGTCAAGGAACTCAACCTCTACCTGATAGACAACCAGATTTCGGCAGAAAACAAGCAGAAGCTGGAGGGCATGATTGCCTCGTTCGGCCGCACGCTGACGTATCTGGCGCATCCGGACATTGAGAAGCGCTCCGCCACTGAAATCAACGTCGGCCGCTGGAACATCAGCACGTTCTACCGCCTGTTCCTGCCCTCCATGCTGCCCGAAACAGTGAAAAAGGTGCTGTTTATTGACTGCGATACGCTGGTCATGCAGGACTTGACGCCCCTGTGGGAAATGGACATGGGCGACAAGTGGCTCTATGGCGTGGATGACTGCCGCGGTGCTGCCTACCGCACCAATCTGGGACTTCAGCCGACGGACAACTACATCAACAACGGCGTTCTGCTGGTGGATTTGGACGCGTGGCGCAAAAACAACGTCGAGGATATGTTCCTGCGCTACATCCGGGAGAATCAGGGCGATATCACCTTTGTGGATCAGGGCGTGCAGAACGGTGTGCTGAGCAGGCTGGGGCGTTCGGGCATCCTGCACCCCAAATATAACTGCATGACGGTCTTTTTCGCGTTTGATTACAAGAACCTCATCAAACTGCGAAAGCCGCCTGTGCCGGGCGACCCCGCGCAGTACCGGGAAGCGGTGGAGAATCCGGCGATTGTCCACTTCCAGTCGTGCTTTCGCATGAGCATCCGCCCGTGGGTGGCGGGCTGCAAGCATCCGTATGCCAAGACGTATCTGGCATACAAGGCGAAAAGCCCGTGGAAGGATACGCCGATGAAGCCTGACGACCGCACAGTGCCGCAGAAGGTGCTCAGTGCCGTCACGAGCGCCATGCCGGAGGGGCTGATGGTGGACTGCATCTCTTTTGTGCACACCAAGATTTACCCGCTGGCGAGGAATTTGAAACAGAGGATGAACAAAAAATGAGCCGATAGGAGAACGCGATGCTTGATTTTGATTTGCTGAAAGACTGCTACGGCTGCGGCGCGTGCGTCAACGTCTGCCCGCGCGGCGCGGTGCATATGACGCAGGGGGCGGATGGCAGCTACATCCCCGAAATTGACGAGGCGCGCTGCATTGGCTGCGGCAGGTGCGACCGCGTGTGCATCCATCAGCACGCGGACAAAAATCATACGCCGTTGGGCAAGGAGGGCTGCTACGCGGCGTATCAGCTGGATACGCAGGCGCGCAAAGCGTCGGCATCCGGTGGCATGTTCTTCCCGCTGGCGCAGGAAATGCTGCGGCAGGGCGGCTATGTGTGCGGCTGCGTGTGGAATGAGCAGATGGACGCGGTGCACATCGTCTCCAATAAGCTGGAAGATGTTGAGCGGATGCGCAGTTCCAAGTATGTGCAGAGCGACATCGGCAATTGCTTGGCGACGGTTCGTGGCCTGCTGAAGGCGGGGAAGCCCGTCATGTTCTGCGGCACGCCCTGCCAGTGCGCGGCGTGCGCGGCAGTGACGGGCAATCCGGAAAATCTGCTGCTGGTTGCGCTGATTTGCGAGGGGGCACCCACGGCGGGCGTCTGGCAGCGCTACCGGGATGCGAAAGCGGCGCAGTACGGCGAGAAAATCCGCAATGTGAACTTCCGCAGTAAAACGCCGGTCGGATGGATGCCGTATTTTGTGCTGACGACAAAATCGGGCAAGCAGCATCGGGAAATGAGCTATCGGCAGAATCCGTATGTGCTGGCGATGCTCCAAGGTCTGACGTACCGCCAAAGCTGCTATCATTGCGAGTTTAAGGGCGACAACGGCAGCGCGGATATCGTCGTCGGCGACCTCTGGAAGGCAGGGGAACGGCTTATCCAGCAAAGCGAAAATCAAGGAATTTCCGCGCTGATTGTCAACACTCAAAAAGGCAAAGATTGGGTGGATAAAGCCGCAAGCGCGTGGTTCATGGAGGAATATCCGCTGGAGCGGGTGTGCGCCAACAATTCGATGCTGGTGCGCGCGGGCAAGGAAAATGCGCATCGGGCGCAGTTCTTTTCACAGCTGGATGCTACGCCGATTGAGACGAACCTGAATCAGTATATTGTGCATGAAAATGGCATAAAGCTGCGCGTAACGCAAGCGCTGGTTGCCGTTGGGCTGTACAAGCCGCTGCGGAACGCGGTGCGTAAGCTGCGCCGGAGATAAGGAGGCGCGGCATGAAGATACTGCTTGTAAACAAATACTTTAATATGCACGGCGGTTCGGAAACCTACTTTTTCGGTTTGGCGGATTTGCTGCGGCAGGCGGGGCACGAAGTCATCTTTTTCGCCATGCAGGATGAAAAGAACCTGCCCTGCGAACAAAGTGCGTATTTCGTCAGCAATGTGGAGTTTAACGGAGAGCTAACTGCCACGCAGAAGCTGAAAGCCGCCTTCCGCATGGTGTATTCCTTTGAAGCAAAGAAAAAAATCTCTGCGCTGATTGAAAAGGAAAAGCCGGATATCATCCACATCAACCTCTTCCACCGCGTGCTGACCGCTTCCATCGTTGATGCGGCGAAAAAGCACGGCATCCCGGTCGTCTTCACCATGCACGACCTCAACTGCGTCTGCCCGAATCATGTCATGCTCGACCACGGGAAAATCTGCGAAGCGTGTCTGCACGGGAATTACTGGAACTGCGTCAAGCGTGTGTGCTTCAAGGATTCGCGGGCGAAGTGCCTGATGGCCGCCATCGAGAGCGATTTCAACAAGCGCAGCGGGCTGTACAGGAAAATCGACCTGTTTATCACGCCGTCCGAGTGTTACAAGAACAAGCTGGAAGTGTCTGGACTGACAAAATCGCCCATTGTGCACATGAAAAACTTCCTTCCGGCGGATACAAAGTACGCCGTGCAGGGCAAACGCGGCGATTATGTGCTGTATTATGGGCGGCTTTCGGCGGAAAAGGGTATCCTGACGCTGGTTCGGGCAATGGAGAAGCTGGAAAATGTTCCACTTATCATTGTCGGCACTGGCCCGGAGGAAGATGCCATCCGCGCGGAAATCGAAGCGCATCACCTAAACCAGCGGGTAACGATGGTCGGCTTCCAGTCCGGCGAAAACCTCTGGCAGTATGTGCGCAACTGCGCCTGCGTGGTCGTGCCGTCCGAGTGGTACGAAGCCAGCGGTTATACCGCGTGTGAAGCGCAGGCGATGGGTAAGCCCGTTGTTGCGACAAACGCCGGTGGTCTGCCGGAGAATATTGTTGACGGCGAAACGGGTTTCATCAGCCCGATGAAGGACGAAGCCGCACTGGCGGATGCTATCGGGCGCGTGATGCGCTTGAGCGACGAGGAATATCAGCGGATGGCAGAAAAATCCGTCGCCAACGCGAAAAAACTCTTCGATGCGTCCGGCTATGTGGCGAAACTGCTGGTTTTATACGCAAACCTGAAAAGAAGAGGAAATTGATGATGAAAGTATACACACAAACGTGGTATCGGGGCAATAATTACGGCAGCGTACTGCAGGCCTACGCGCTTCAACATACCATCAGCGACATGGGGTATGCGTGCAGCGTCCTGAATTATAAGCCCACAAAGGCGGATATGTGGAAGCTGAAGTTCATCAATCACAGCCTAAAAGAAACCATACGGTACAAAATCAACGAATATCTGATGAAGAAGAACGGCGCGTCCGAAGCTGTCAACAACCTCTCCCTGTTTGATGATTTTCGTGCGCAGCATATGCAGATTACGCCGCCGTGCTCCACTGCGCCAGAAATTGCTCGGATTTGCGGTGATGATGCCGTATTCGTCTGCGGAAGCGACCAGATTTGGAATCCATACCTCTATGATCCTTACTATTTTCTGGAGTTTGTGCAGGATAGCCGCCGCAAAATCGCGTACGCGCCCAGCTTCGGCGTGATGGAAATCCCGCACAGATGCCAGAAGCGGCTCCGCAAGGCGATTGCTCCGTTCCGCTACGTCTCTGTGCGGGAAAAGCGCGGGGCGGAAATCGTGCGTGAATTGACAGGCAAACAGGTGATGGTGGCGGTTGACCCCACGCTGTTGGTGAGCATGGCGCATTGGCAAACGCTTGCGAAGCCGATTGACAGCGAACAAAAGTACCTGTTCTGTTATTTTCTCAGTGAAAATGCGCGATATTTGGAAACCGCAGAGAAAATCGCACGGGAAAAGCATCTGACGATTCGGATGCTGCCGATGGTCGCTGCGGACTTCAAGAAGCCGGGAACCGTCAAGGAGCCCGTCGGCCCGCGCGAATGGCTCGGACTTGTGGAAAATGCAGATTATGTATTAACCGATTCGTTCCACTGCACGCTGTTTTCGATTCGCTTCCATAAGCAGTTCAACGTCCTCCAGCGGTTCAAGGAGGGTGACAAACGCGGGCAGAACAGCCGCATTCATGCGCTGCTGCAAACGGCGGATATGCCGAATCGGCTGGTTGTTCCGGGCGAGGATGCCATCACGGAAACAATTAGCGACGGCTGTTTCCAAACCGCGGATGCGCGGATGGCGGCACAGGCAGCAAATTCCCGGCAGTGGCTTGAACAAGCGCTGCAGTCGTGTGAAGGCGCGGGCAATTCGGCGAATTGACAAAAATCAAGATGGAATGTGAAGCAGCTTATGAAGATTCTGCATATTACCTATGGGTTTAACGGCGGCGGTGTTGGATTCGTGATTGCAAACTATGCCACAAACCAGCCGATGCCGGGAATAGCATTTGACATTGTTGGCGAGAGCATCGGCAAGCCGCATCTTTTGCAGGAACTGTTTGAAAAAGCGGGCTTTCACACGTTTTATGTTACGCCCAAAAAGCAAAGCCTGCTGAAAAATATCAAGGAAATGCGCCGGGTGATTCAACAGGGACACTACGACGCGGTGCATGTTCATTTTGAAGAATGGTCGTTTTTGTACCTGTGGATTGCCAAGCTGTGCGGCGTGAAAGTGCGCGTTTGCCACGCACACATGGCGTATATGACCGGCGCTTCGGCCAAACCGCACTATCGGCTGTTCCGCGTGCTGCTGAATCGCTTTGCGACGCTCCGCCTGGCGTGCTCCAAGGATGCAGGCGACCACCTGTACGGCAAGCATCCGTATACCGTGCTAAAAAACGCGATTGAGGCAGAGAAATACGTCTATCATCCGGAAACGCGCCGACACATCCGGACGCAAATGGGGCTGACGGACAAGTTTGTGGTGGGCGTGGTCGGGCGGCTGACGTATCAGAAAAATCCGCAGTTCACCGTGGAAATTTTCGCGAAAGTTAAAGAAATAAGACCGAACGCGGTGCTGATGTTCGTCGGGCAGGGCGAATTGGAGGAGGAAATCCGCCGCATGGTGCAGGCGAAGGGGCTGACGGATAGTGTGCTGTTCCTCGGTCTGCGCACCGATGTGCCGGATTTGATGCAGGCGATGGATGCGTTTGTGCTGCCATCGCGCTTTGAGGGATTGGGTATTGTCTATATTGAAGCGCAAGCCGCAGGCTTGAAAACTTTTGCGACAGCGGAGGTTGTGCCGCAGGAGGCATGCGTTGATGAATCGCTGTTCACCTATCTGCCGCGAGAGGCAACCGCGCAGCAGTGGGCAGATGCGATGCTGGCGGCGGATACCACCCAGCGGGAGAACAAGCTTGAGGTGATTCAAAGCCACGGCTATGACATCCATCAGGAAGCTGAAAAACTGAGAGCCCTTTACCTGAAAGGTAAGGCAGAAGGGGAAAAATGAGGTACTTCAGAAATCCGAATTTTATTTCGTTCTGTTTTTTAATCCTGATTAAGCCCGGCTGCATCAGCGGTATCCCCGTGCTGGGAATACTTGACACGCTGCTGAACATGATTCGCATCATGCTGGTGCTATTTACACTCATCGTATTGTTCAAAAACGCGCAATTACTTCCGGTTAATCGGCTATTTGGCGTAACAATGCTGGTGGTTGCGTCGATTCTCTGGGAGCCAATCTCCACGCTTACTGGTGGCGGCAGCATTGCGGATTTCGGCGCGCTGATGAATGACTTGGGCATCGCACTGGTGTGCTATATTGGGCTGCGCGCGGGATACGATTCCTTCATCGAAGGTGTCGCAAAAGTTTCGGGCGCATATGTGCTCATCAACTGCCTGACCGTGATTTTGTTCCCGGCAGGGATGTATGCAACTACGAAGTATTCGCAAAACTTCTTCCTGAGTTACCGGACAGCGTGGTTCGTCATTTACCTGCTGGCGTTGACAACCACGCTGCTTTGGAATGCAAACGTTGGTTCGCGCTTCACAAAACGGTTTGCGATTGCCGTGGCTGGCGCGGCGGGTCTGTGGCTGATTCT
>ERZ780012.315-NODE-315-length-19708-cov-5.27059_pt1 | contig 19708 bp, 10 predicted proteins | sample MGYA00511869_ERZ780012 | MGnify/ENA primary metagenome ERZ780012 (study PRJEB29588, sample SAMEA2161608) | human gut metagenome | biome: human gut; feature: human-associated habitat; material: faeces | place: Denmark | collected 2008/2010 ... | reverse complement strand
GAAAATGGCCCGAAGCCCCGCCCAAACCGCCGCAGCGCGGTGGATTCCTCCCGCGGAGAATCCCTGGCTTCCCTGCTCCGCGCTCTGAACGCCATTGAGGGAGAATTCTGGATCAGGCTGCTCTACACCCACCCCGCCCACTGGAGCGACGAACTGACCGCAGCCATCGCGGAATGCCCCAAAGTGGCCCGCTATGTAGACATTCCCCTCCAGCATATTTCCGATAATATGCTGGACGCCATGCAGCGCGTAACGGACGGAGACTATATCCGCACGTTGCTCCGGAATATCCGGAAGGCCGTTCCGGGCATCGCCATCCGCACCACCTTCATCACCGGATTCCCCGGAGAAACGGAAGACGACCATCAGGAACTGATGGAGTTTATCGAGGAATTCCGTTTTGAACGCGCCGGCATTTTCACCTTCTCACGGGAGGAAGGGACAAAAGCCTACAAGATGCCCAATCAGGTGCACCACCGCACCAAGGCTCGCCGCTACAATGAAGCCACCCTGTTGCTGGCGCGTCTCGCTTCGGAAACGGGCCAGGAGCAAATCGGCAGGCAAATACGCGTGCTGGTGGATGCTCCCGGAGTCGCCAGAACGGAATGGGATGCTCCGGACATTGACGGGACCGTTTCCGTTCCTCTGACGCTGCCCGTCGGGCAATTCGCTACTGTCACCGTAACGGATGCCGTTGCGTATGAATTGACGGCGGAATAAAATTGCTTCCGTTCCTGTCGGAAAGAACCCGGGAACAAAAATACAGGCGAAGCGCAGGCCGACGTATATTGCCTCCTGTTTTCCGCCCGACTTTCCGGATTTTCTGCAAAGGCCCTACTGCTTCACGCTGGATTCAGGCAGGGGAACGTTTTCCGGAGGAGCTTCCTGAGACGCAGCTCCCGACGGAGAAACGGAATTCGGAACAGGAACCAGAGAGGTATTCATCCGGGATATATCCAGCTCACGGGAAGCGGCGGCGGCTTCCGGGCTGACGGCGCCCATGTTTGAGGGCAAAGGAAGCAAAGCTCCGTCCGGACCAATTAAATCAGAAGCGGAAACAGGATAAAAAACCATCATTTCCTGCGGATTAACAATCTCCGAGAGGCTTACGTAACCCTGGCTGCCGTCTTCAAACTCGACTTTGGCGAACAAATCCCCGCAGACCAGCACTTTCCCGGTTTTCACCCCACCCCTGACGGTTCCGCTTGTGGAAAAATTACTTTCCGGATTCTGTTCAAACACCATCATTCTGTCCTTCTTGAACGTAACGGCTTCCCCAGGTTTGTAAAATGCCTGCTCCGCCTTGTTTTTAGCCGCCATTTTCTTGGAAGTGATTCCCACGGGATCCAACGCAGAACTCTGACGGTCCCAGGCATTCACATGCTTGTTCGGACCGCAGGAGGCCAGCAGCACCAGCAAAGCGGAAGGGAGAAAAAGCAATTTCATTTGCAGATTATCTTAATTGCCGGGGATTACGGATGGAAGCAGAATTTGCGCCTGTTTCCGCCAGAGACTGTTTCTAAAAGAAAAATTCCGCCTTTCCCTCCGGTTCATGCTGTTTCCCGCAGAGAAAACCATGCCGCTTCCGAACTGCATCCCGGACAAATAATCGGATTCCCGGTAAGGCGTCTATTCCTGCGGCGGGAAAAAACAGCCTGTCTTACCGTCCCCCTGCTCCACTTCCCAGGAAAAACCGTAAAGCATGGCGCGGAGACAACGTATTAAGCTTGCCGCCTTCCTGCCGGAAATGCTATTCTGGAGCTTACTGTTCCAACGGCTGACGCAGGTCCATCCGGGGGAACCGCTCAAGTAATGCGTTCTGATATGGATGAGAAAAGATTAGCCGGCGTAGTTCTGCCATTGTTCTCCCTGCGCCGTAACAATGACCACGGAATCGGGGACCTGACGGCCTTGCGCCAATGGATTGACTGGGCGGCGGATGCCCATGTGGGGTTCCTCCAGCTGCTCCCCGTCAATGCCCTGGGCAGGGACGAATGCCCCTCCCCCTATTCCGCCATCAGCTCCGTAGCTTTGGAACCCCTGTACCTTTCCCTGGAACCCTGGACCATACCCGGCCTGGAAGAACGCGTATTCAATGAAACGGGGGACACGCTGCCGTGGGAACAGCCCTCCGGCCCGGATCTGGTGGACTACCCCAAGGTCAGATTCTGGAAAATGTGGATTCTGCGGGGAGCCTGGAACAATTTCAAAACCAAGCCGGAATATGAGTGCATTATGCCCAAATTCAGGGAATGGGTGAAAGAACAGGGAAGCTGGCTGGAAGACTTTGTCTGTTTCCAGATTCTCTGCGACCTGTTCGGTACGGAAATCTGGTGGCACTGGCCGGAACAGGATCCGGCGCGGGCCAAGGCCATTGCCTCCGATTACGAAGAGGAAAAGGATTTTGCCCGCTGGCTCCAGTGGCTCTGTGAAAAACAGTGGGAATTCATCCGTATTTATGCGGACGAACGCAATGTGAAGCTGATGGGGGATATCCCCATTGGCGTTTCCCTTTCCAGCGCCGACGTCTTTTTTGAGCGCCACCTGTTTGACACGGAATGGTGCGGAGGAGCCCCGGCGGAAGGCAGCTATGCGGAAGACCCATTCACGGTCAAATGGGGGCAAAACTGGGGCATTCCGCTGTATAGATGGGATGTCATGGCGCAGGACAACTTCGCCTGGTGGCGCCGCCGGGTAAAATACTGCACCAAGATTTTCAGCATGTACAGGATCGACCACATCCTGGGCTTTTACCGCATTTACTCCTTCCCGTGGAAACCCACGGAAAACGGGGTATTCCTGCCGCTTTCCACCGATCAGGCGGCCCAGAGAACGGGCGGAAGGCTGCCCGGCTTCAAGCCGCGCGGGGATGACAATGCTGCGGACCGCAACATGAACCTGGCGGATGGGGACCTGTACCTGCGCCTTCTGCTTTCCGCCGCTCCCGGCGTCAGCGTGGTGGGGGAAGACCTGGGCTGCGTTCCGGACTACGTGCGCCCGAACATGCGCCAGCTGGATATCCCCGGTTTCAAGATTCCCCACTGGGAAATCAAGTCGGACGGAACCATTACGTCCGGAAAAGAGTATCACGAATGCTCCTTTGCGGCGTTCGGAACGCATGATTTCGAAACCATCATGCAGACATGGAACGACAGCTACGCGAAAATCGAACGCGCCCACAAGCTGGGCCTGTGGGAGAACGGCTCACCCAAAACGCCGTCCAACCCGGAACAGGAAAATATCGTGCGCCAGGCGGAGGACGGAGCGCGCCTGCTGAAATGGTTTGCGGATTTCTCCGGCATGCAGCCTGAAACCTGTCTTTCCTACTGGAACCAGGAAATCAAGACGGCCATGTACAACGCCCTGTTCCGTTCCCGTTCCCGTTATGCGGCCATTCTCTGGCCTGCTCTCTTCGACATCAACAAACGGCTCAATATTCCCGGCACTACGGGAGGGACCAACTGGAGGGAACGCATGCCCTTCAAGGCCGTGGAAGCATGCGGCATGCCGCAAACCGCATGGCTGCGCACCGTCATCGACGAATCCGGCCGCACGCCGCTGCAGGGTGAAGACGCCATCAGGGCGCTCAAGGAATCCAGCAAACGTCTCTTCCCGAAGATCACCGTCAACAATGAACGCTTCCTGAAACGGATGCTGACGTGGCCGAACGGCAAAACATTGTAGCCGTTCCCCTTGCCGGAACATCCCCCGTAGTATCAAAAAGGGCACGCTTTCGAAGGAAACGTGCCCTTTTTTCTATCCGTGCTGACGTTTCCTAAAACGCCATGGATACGCCTGCATTTACGCGGTGGTACACGGAGCTTCCCCGGGCTTCCATGCCATAACCGGCATAAACCGTCCAGCGGTCATTCCACTGCAAGGCGGCATCATACTCCACACGTACGGCATGGCGGGCTGGTTTGACACCACGGGCCTTCCAGAAAATGTCGCTGTATATGCTGTAAACGGAAGCCTCCGGCACATCCTGAATAGCATCTCCCACATAGGAAAGGCGGAGCACCTGCGTCCAGGGCCTGCCTTTCCAGTCACCACTTCTCTCAACACTCACACCTGCCGGGATGGACAACCGGCGCAAAACCGCTCCTTCAAATTTTCTGGCATAGCTGCCGTCTTCAAGAAAAGAAGCTTCCGTGCCATGTGTAAACTCCATCCTCAAAAACGGAGACACAGTCCATCCTCCTGCATACTGAATGCTTCTGGAAACTTCCGTCTGGACCAGCCACGTTCTGTTGTTCCATTCCCCATGAGCGTCCATACCGTTGCTGAACCGGCTTTCCATGCAGTTATCAGTCATTCCCCAAGTAAGATCGGCTTTCACCGTCCACAGGGAACGCTCTCCGGAGCGGAATATCCGCCCCCAATAAATGCTCCCCATTAGGGAATCCTGGGTAATCCTCCCATTGAAATCCTGGCTCTTGCTGAAACCGTGCATTTGTCCGAACGCTATCCCCCATATCCCGCTCTTTCCTCCAAAATCGGAATCCATGCCAACGGAATATCCGCCCCCGTCATAGTCATAACCATCTACGCCGCCCCGGGAACGCTGGCGGGCGAAATCCCCCAGCCCCATTCCCCATACATTGCGTGCATACCGCTGATTCAACCGCACCGGGGTTAACTGCGCCAACGCAGTATTCCCAAGAGAAGCCGCGTTTGACGCGGAACTCCAAAGGGAATTGAGCGCAAGTTCTCCAGCCTGCTCCGGACGGACCTGATCCGGGCGGCATCCGGCTTCATGTTTCCAAATTGCCAACAGCTGGTCATCTTCTCCATCTCCATCCATGTCGCGCCATTCATATTCCCAGGTACCGCCGTAGGTATAGGGCGAATCAACCGTGGATGACTGGGTCGTATTGGAAATAACCCCTTTCATCTCTCCTTGCGGACGTTTGCTGGAAGAATCCATATTAAAAATGACAAACTCCCTGTCCCTTCCCCAGGCGGCGGAGGCGTAATCATCCAGCGTATCCGCAATTCCAATGGTTTCCCCCAGTAAAAATTCCCCGGAGGCGTTGATGTTGATACCGCTGTCCCCCCGTTCCGAGAAAGGCATGAGATCCCAGTCAAACCCGTGGGACATGTCAATGGTGACAGCGGAAAGGGAAGGCAGTTCATAGGTCTTCCCCTCCCAACTGTCGGAACCGATGGGAGCGGCTCCCACCCGCAGGATAGCGCCGCTGCCATGGCCGGAAACAGTCACCTGCTGGGCGCTGATGGATGAACCGGACGTTATTTCCAGCACTCCGCCGGCCAGGTTAAACACCGGTTTGTCCTGCTCCACTCTTGAACTTCCCTGCCATACCTCCCCACTCTCATTCGCCAGGTTCATGCCGTATTCAAGAACCAGCCGCCCCCCTTCCACAATAATATTTGATTCAAGTTTCACCCTGCGGGAGGCCTCCACCCGTTCCGCGTAATCACCATCACTTTCCCCGTCATTGCGAACTAGAAACGACTCCGTCAATGCACCGGAAAAACGCACGGTTCCTCCAAACTCCACAGGAATACCTCCATAATCTGCCCAATCGGACGGAATTCTGTTAATATGCAGGGTAGGCATGGCTACAGTAATACTTTCAATATCAATACCATCATAAAATACAATTTCTCGTCCGGCCTGGGCGCGGAAATCCATGGTTAAATTCCCATTGGGCTGAGACATGCCCGTATAATCGTTTTCGGGAGCATAAGCAAAAATACCCAGGGCGCGGGCAAAGACCCCCGAACTTCCTTTAACCAGGTTGCCTCGGAAAACGATATTCCCGCCATCCGCAGACAAAAGCCATTGCCCTCCAATTCTTTTCCTTTCATTATTGCCGCAATAAATGGCTCCGGCCGTATTTTTATCAGTCACATTATTTTCAAACAGGACATCACCCGTTTGCACCAGCTTAAAAGATCCATAAATAGTGATAGCGCCTGCCATCCCCGGCATGCTCCCTCCGGAAGCTTTATTATTTCTAAAAATAATATCTCCCCGGATGTTGCTAAACGACAAAGACGGCTGGTTATCCGGTAAGAATATGGATCCGATGCCTATCGCCGCAGGTCCTCCGGTGGACGTGTTATTCTCAAACAGGATATTTTCCGTATCATTAAATGAAATACTCCCTTCATTGGTAAAAATCCCCGCAGAACTTATGTAATAAGAAGTTTTAACAAGATTCCTGAAGATAATATTTCCCGTATGGTCAAAAGAAATATTCCCATCTCCAGGTTTGGAGTAAAGGGAAGAATCCCCCCCCTGGTTAATAAAAATGGCGCCTCCATGGGAAGAATATCCCATCTTCATATCCGTAAAAGAAATATCCCCGGTATTGGTAAAAGCCAAGGAATTCAAACGGCTGAAGCCTATACCCCCATGATTCAGCCCCCGGAATTCGATATTTCCTACATTGTTGAAAGAAACAAGATCAGCTTTCCCATACCTTCCGCCACCGGTTCCGGCCGTGGCGCCATCAGTAATGCCGATCATGTCCATATTATCCGCAATGAAGCTCAAATCGCCCAAATCCTGAAAAGTAACCTGAGGAGCGACAAACTCCTCCCCGCTTTCCCATGGCCCCATGACAAAAATAAAAGATTTGGAAGCAGAACTGTTCTTTCCGGGATTAAGCCCGGTGCAGTGAAAGCCGAGAGACGTTCCTTCCGTGCTGGAAAAATGCGTACTATAGCCGGAGAAAACGCCCTGCCTGTTTCCGGCGCCCCCCTTGTCCGGATTATAATTGTCAAACGTAAACGCACCTTCATAAAAGACGCCATCCCCCCCGGTCAGATGATACGTCACTTCCTCCGGCAGGAATACTTCCACATCATCGTTTCCATATGTTCCTGAATAAATACCAACTTCCTTGGAAAAACCGGAACAGACAGTAACCGAAGGAACCAAGGACAACATGACAAGAGTAAATAATTTCATGATAATCTGTACATTTGGATGTTTTTGCATATCAAAAGCACTCCTTTTAATGTACGAATTTGGAATCCGTTGTTATTCGAACATCAAAACAACAAAATAACAATCAATGAATTATTGTTAGAAAAAAAGATTGGAATAGAACAAGGTTCCTTCCTCTTCTTACAGGTTGGCCATTGAATATAAAAAAATAATCTTTACTCCGGATTCCAAATTCGCAACCATACTGAAAATAAAATGGTTTGATAGTTGATGTCTTATATTCTTCTTTGAATAAATCAAATTTTCAACAATAGAGCCCCACAGCCCCAAAAACAGAGGGAATGCAGTTACAATCAATCCATTCTTGCCTCCCTGCCGGAAAAATCCCATACTTTCTGCATGACATGGAGTTGGAACAAACTTTCCGCCGCCAAATGGGAAGACGCCTGGAGCGAACGCATCGCCGGAAATCCGAACGCCGTTATTACAAAAATCAAAGGGGGGAAAACGGTTCGAATCACCGTTTACTGCGATGATGAAGAAGACGCCCTGGCCTTGAAAAAATATTTTGGAGGAACTGTCAGGGAAATCAAGACGCAGGACTGGGTAGCGACCCAGAAGCGGGAAAAACGCCCTCCGCTCAAAATAAGGGACGCACTGGTCATTACGGAGCAGAGTTCTACGGAGAATCTGGCCGCCCTGCGGAAACAGTTCCCCTCGCGCTGCATCCTGAGCGTCCCCGCCGAAATGGCTTTCGGAACAGGAGACCACGCTACCACATCCACCTGTCTGCGTTTCATCTGCGACGCTGCCAAATCCCGCAGAAAAACATCATGGAGCATGACGGACATAGGCTGCGGAACCGCCGTGCTGGCTATGGCGGCGCTTAAGCTGGGGGCGGAGCACGCCACGGCTTTCGATTTTGACCCCATGGCCATTGAAGTGGCCCGGCACAACATGGTCCGCAACGCCGTTACGGCGGAACAGCTGGACTTATTTGTGGAAGACGTCTTCGAATGGAAGCCTTCGGAATCCCAGCAGGGTGACCTTGTCGTCGCCAACCTGTTTTCAACCATACTGCAAAAGGCTTTTCCACAAATCATCGCCGCCATGAAGAAGGATGCCGCTTTGGTCATCTCCGGCATTCTGGCTTCCCAGTGGGAAGAAACGAAAATGGCAGCGGAACGTCACGGTCTGTTCTTTGAACGGGTCGTCAAACGCGGGAAATGGATTACGGCAAAGGGAGGAATAGCCCGGTAGCAAATAAACCCGCTCCGCATTTTTGTTCCGCCCTCACGGCCCTGCCTTCATCGGAACAACAATACCCGGTTTCCTGTTCAAAAATCTCCGCATCCCGGCACCCCTGCTGCAGAAAACGGGAATGAACTTTCATTGTCCGGCAGGAAAAACCAGCCCGCATGCCCGGCATGTGATTCTCCTTACGGGCAGGACTATCCCTCCGCACGTTGTTCACGGGCAGAAAACAGTCTCTCTACATACTTGGCCAGCATATCCACTTCCAGATTGACCGGCTGGCCGGGAACGGAATTCTGCAGATTCGTGCGGCCGAAAGTATGGGGAGTAATCCAGAACTCCAGCAGAGATCCGCTCAAATTGGCTATGGTCAGGGAAATGCCGTCAATGGTGATGGAACCCTTGTCAATACAATAGCGGGTGAGTTCCTCCGGAATGCGCACCTCCAAACGGTGGTCCTGCCCTACAGGCTCCAGAGCGGCAATCGTACCGGTATGGTCCACATGCCCCATCACGAAGTGGCCTCCGAAACGGTCCATGGCGGACATGGCGCGTTCCAGATTAACCAGCATCCCCGGCTTGAGGGTTCCCAGACTGGTGACGCGGAGAGTCTGGGAAAGCAGATCAAAGGAGATGCGTTCACCCTCCAGGGCATCCACCGTCAGGCAGCATCCGTTGACGGCAACGGAATCCCCCAGGGCAAGTTCACGGCCGAACGGAATGGTCAGCGTCAGCCTGGCTCCGCCGTTAATAGGCGTAAACCCTTCCACAGTTCCTGTTGTTTCAACGAGTCCGGTAAACATAAGAATGATAGCACGCTCCGGCCATTAATGGCCGAAGCAAGTGAAGAAAATAAACACGATGGCAGTGGGAAAAGCCGCCCAGGCAAACAGCCACAGGGGATTGATGCCTTTGAAATATTTACCCAGAATGGCCTGCCCGGCCGGATTGGGGGCGTTGGCGATGACCGTCAGGCCGCCGCCCGTCACAGCACCAGCCACCACGGAATATTTGACGGCTTCCGGCAGGTTGGGAACCGTAGACGCCAGGAAAGTGACGGCGGCATTGTCATTAAATGCCGTCAGCAGCGTAGCCCCGACCATGGCGTAGTCCCCCAGCCGCGTCAGCACCGGCTCCAGCCACCAGGCCTGCACGCCGCCCAGAATGACCAGCCCCGCCAGGAAGAACCCCACCATGATGGGCACACGCAGAGACATTTGGTTCTGGTATTGCGGCGTAGCCAGTGTGAAACCGATAAAGAACAGGAAACTGCCGATGAACATGACCGGCTCATGGGCAAAAAGAACCGTCCAGACCAGGAAGCAGACATGCGCCAGGGTCACCCACAACGGTATCTTGTCATTGCGGTCTTCCCAGGACTGGGGAACGGCGTCGTCAAACTCGTCGAACTCCCTCTGCTGGGAAGCCAGGCGGGCGAACTCCCTGCGGAAAAGGAGAAAATACGCCAAATTGGAAATGACGATGGCGGAAACGGCCTTCCATCCAAAATGCTGGATCATGTGAGCCAGCCCCCAGTCCCACTTTTCCGCCACCATCACTACGGGCGGAGCTGCAAAGTGCGTCAGAGTGCCCCCGATGGAGATATTCACGAAGAGAAGCCCCAGAGTGGCGTACATCAAGGTTTTCTTCGGCTTGAGGTCGTAAAATTTCTTGCTTAGGATCAGGGCTCCGATCGTCATGGCGGCGGGTTCCGTAATCAGAGAACCCAGCAGGGGAGCCAGACACATCACGGAAATCCACCACGCGCCCGGCGTGGCTTTCCCAAGCCTGGCGCCGCAGTTCACGACATATTCCGCCAGCTTGAAAATAGGGCGGGAAGAAGCGATAATCATGATAATCATCACGAACATCGGCTCCGTGAAGGAACAGTCATAATTCAAATAGGCGGAAAAATCCTCAAAGGAATAATACTTCCAGCACACGAACATGAAAGGGATAAGCCAGATTCCGAACACGGCTTCCACTTCTCCCAGAAAATGGAAAATGGCGGACGCGAAGGAAACCGGGAGGCGCTCTTCCGGATGCATCACGCGGAAGTTGGTTTCCTTGAGCTTTTCCTTGTAGCGCAGGGCCAGCTTATGGGAATAACGCTCAAAGCGGCCGGCCAGAAACGTATGGATAATAGCGCCGAAGAAAACGAGCGTCACTGCCAGGTTGAAACCGCCGGACTGCTTGTTGCGTTCACTAAGCACCTGGTACAGGCTGGCATCCGGCGGCACCGGATTGTACTGATTGAGAGGAATGGGAAAATGGCTGTACTGGGATTCCCCCCCCACTTCCGCGGCCGGATAAGCGGGAGCCGCCGTGCGGGCCGAAGCTTCACTGGCGGGAGCCCCCAGGAAAAAAGCGGCGGCAGCTACGGCAGTGAGCAGACCCGCACGGCGCGCCAGAACTTTGAAGAAATGACAAATACAGCTCATGTCTGCAGACAGACTAAACGCCTCTCCTTTCTTCCGCGAGCGGAAAATGAGTCTGCATGCTTTTTAGCGATAACGCATTCAAACGGGAAAATCCAGACATGCCCCGGAAAAAACGCGCGCGGCACGGAACAGGCTGTCATGCCTGCCTGAGTTTAAGGTTGAACAGAAAACTTAAAAATAGTAGTTGCAGATATGCGCTCCGTCCCAGGCCTCCTTTCCGTTTTCTTGATCGCAGCCGGTGTCACATGTGCGGAGCTTCCGCCCGACCTGCCGCCGGCGTCTCCCCTTCCCTTTGCTCCCGGCCCGGTCATCGGGGGAACCATCAAGGGAAACCCGGCCGCCGGCATCGTTCCCGTCAAAGACCTGATTGAAGCCAACCGCAAGGATGAATACATCCCCATGGCGGAACCCATTCCCGGAGAGACAGGTTCTTCCGCTCCCCTGGCGGAGTCCATCCCTAACGCGGAACCCATTCCCGGGGAAACGAACCTGCACGCCCCGGTACAACCTGCGGAGGCATCCCTTGCCATTCCCTCCACGGCTTTTTCCCCCGTTCCGGTTCCTCAGCATGAAACCCGCGTAGCCATTCTGGGTTACCATGATTTCAGCCGCACCCTTCCCGCTACGGAAATGCGCATGAATACGGATGTATTCCGCTCCCAGATGCAGGCGCTGAAGGCGTCCGGAGTGCCCGTCATCTCCATGAAGGAATTTCTGGAATGGAAACTGGGGGACAGACAGCTTCCGGCCAAATGCGTCATGATCACCATCGACGACGGCTGGAAGAGCGTCTACACGGACGCCTATCCCATCCTGAAAGAAACGGGATTCCCCTTTACCATTTTCCCATACACCAAATTCATCACGGGCCGCGGTTCTGCCATGAGCCCCGCCCAGATTCAGGAAATGCTGAATAACGGCGCCACCCTGGGCAGCCACTCCGTCAGCCACCTGTACCCAAGATCCTGGAGGGCCGCCCAGCGGAAAGGTACACAAGCGGTTCTGGATCTGGCAACGGCGGAAATAGGCAATTCCCGGAAAATCCTTCAGGAAAAATTCCCCGGTTCTTCCGTGGAGGCCTATTGCTATCCTGGCGGCTTCATCCTGCCGGAAATGATCTCCAAGGCGGAAGAAGCCGGATTCCAGGCGGCCTTTACGGTAATCCCCAAAAAAGTGACCAAGGACACGGACCGCTGGCGGATTCACCGCTACATGGTCTTCGGCAAAGACCCTAAGACATTTACCAGAGCCCTGAATTTCAACGTTCCCTCCACTCCGGAAACCCCGGCGACCACCCCTGGCAACAGCAGCGGGAAAAAGCTGAATTCCTACCCGGCCCCGGCCCAGCCCGTTTATCCGGCCGCCAATACCGCGGTGAAAAACCAGACTCCCGATATATCCATTTCCCTGGCAGGGGAACCCTCCTTGGAACCCAAGCAAATGGAAATGCGCGTCTCCGGCTTCGGCCTGGTAAACGCCCGGTACGACGCCAAGGAAAAAATTTTGAAATGGACTCCCTCCCGTCCCCTGCGGCTCAGCCCCGTAACCGTCCAGGTCCGTTGGAAAAATCCTGCTGTCAACATGTGGCAAACGGCCACCTGGCAATTCGGCATCGAGGAACAGGAAATGCACTTCACTCCCCGGAACATAGTCAAATAGCCATTTTCCCTCAGGGCTTTTTCACTACCAGCTTGCGGATGCCAAACCGGCGGTTGGTATCCGGCCCACCCCAATTCCCATCCGTTCCGGATACTTTTCCTTCAAAGAAAAGAGGAGAGATGGAAGGAACTTCCGGTTCCAGATTCCCCTCCTGGAAGGCCTTATGAATCAGCTCCTCTCTCTGGAAAGCCTGAGAGCCTACATGATAATACTCCAGGGTGAACACCACCCCGAAAAACAAAGTAGCTCCGGCAAGGCAAACAGTCACCGCGCGCAATCCGCGCACCATGATCTCATTCCGGTACAATACGGAGAACAACACGGTTGACGCCGCCAAAACGGGCAGGGACGACACGAACTGAACATGATGGGCGGGAATGCACACCGGAAAATAACAAACGGACATGATGCCCCCCAGCAACAATAAAAAAAGAATATAAAAGAAGGATTCCTTTTCCTTCCTGATTACTTCCCGGCACCGCTCCGTGCCGCTGAACAACAAAAATCCCGTTAATACTGCGGAAACGGCATATATTTTACACAGCATCCTCGCGTGGTAATAAAGCAATATCCCGAAAGACTCCGCATAGGCGCAAAAACCGCCCTTCCTCAAAACTTCACTCGCTCCCAAATCATGGCCAAGCCGCGAGTACAACCCGGGGGCGGCAAATAGAAACAGGCCTCCCAACGCAACGCCGGCAAACCCGCACCATACATAAGCGCCAACCCTGCGGTCCCGGAGCATGCCAACCGCGGCCATGATGCAAAACCCCGCCGCCATTCCTATCGTCGCCCCCTCATTACAGGCACCGCAGAAAATCCCATAAATCAGACATCCTGAGGACAGGCCCCATCGAGGGGAGGTTATCCGCTTCCCCCACCTGGTTCTGTAAATATTCATGAACCATACGATCAGGCATCCGGTCCACACATAATTCATGGAGCCTGCGCGTGTCAGGCAGACATAATAAACGGTTACCCCGGCTGAGACGAACATGCTTAAAGCAAACAACCACGTCCATGCTCCGCACTCCCGCCGGAGATTGGGCATTCTCCCCAGAGCGAGCACATAAAGGCCAAGAACAAGGGCAAGCACAAACACGGGATTCAAGACCGTCCAGACCAGCCGGGGAGCAGAAGTAATAAAAAACGCAGCCATTTCCCCCAGCCTGGGATTCCAATACAGGTAACTGTCCACGCAGGCCTTCCAGACATGGCGGATATGAAACTGCCCAAGGTACCCCGTCCTGTCGTGAATAAAGGAATCCCCGGCAATAGGGGAAAACCATGAAATAATATATAAAATAAATAATACTGAAAATGTTACAGCAATGGGAAAGACAAAAATTCTCCTCGGCTTCAACATATTTTTTTTCCTAACGGATTTGGAATCCGCATATAACGTGAATCCCGAAAAGGACTACGCAGGGAGGCCGGCTACAAAGGAAGAAGATTCTCCTCCGCTGCGTTCGGACACGTCCAGCCATAAGGCCCGGCAGCCCTGTTTTCCTGGCACCCGCCATTCGGAAATAACTGAGCAAATTTGCATTAAATTATTTTTTCTCAAATTTGTAGGTTGACTCCGGATTCCAAATCCGCTTTTTCCCATATTCGGCAGGTTCCATATAAAAGCTTATTGTTAGAAATGACTAACATTCATCAGTTGAGGAGACTCGCGCACCACCTCCCCGGAATGCCAAAAAAACTGACATTTGGCTTGCCCGCATGGTGTGAAGTGGCATAATCATCCGGCACCATTATCAGGTTCAGCCAGGCACGGACATCCACATGAAGACGAGCACCAAAACTTTCGCCATTGCAGATACAGCCGCTAACGCAGACTATCTCACCAATACATCCGAACCGCTCGGAGAAACGATGACCCTGAATGTGGGCCCCTCCCACCCCGCCACCCACGGCGTGCTGCGCCTAGTGCTGGAACTTGATGGTGAAGAAATCATCAGCTGTGATCCGGTGGTTGGCCATCTGCACCGCGGAATGGAAAAAATAGGCGAAACCATCCAGTACAACCAATTTGTTGACTACCTGGCCCCCCTGTCCAACAACATCGCCTATGCCTGCGCGGTGGAAAAACTGCTGGGATGGGAACTACCGCCCCGCGGACAGGCCCTGCGCGTACTGGCCCTGGAACTTTCCCGCTTTTCCTCCCACATCCTGGGCGTAGGCGTGTACGGCATGGACGTAGGCGCCATGACCGTTTTCCTGTACTGTTATGAGGAACGTGAAAAAATCCATAATTTTTACGAACAGCTCACTGGGGCGCGCTTCACTTCCTCCTATACCCGCATCGGCGGACAGACACGTGATGTTCCCAATGAAATGCTCAAGGAAGTGCTCGTCTTCTGCGATGAAGCGGCCAAAACCCTTGATGAAACGGAAGCCCTCCTGCTCAAAAACAAAATCTTCATTGACCGTCTTCAGGGCGTAGGCGTCATCAGCCGTGAAAAAGCGCTTTCCTGGGGTATTACGGGGGCCAACCTGCGAGCCAGCGGCATTAAGCGGGACCTGCGCAAACTCACCCCCTATCTGGGATATGAAAATTACGAATTCGACGTCCCCGTAGGCGAACACGGAGACTGCTACGACCGTTTTACCGTGCGCATTGAAGAAATGCGCCAGTCCCTGCGCATCATCCGCCAAGTCATTGAAACCATGCCGGACGGCCCCATCAACATGGTGGACACCAAAGGCACGCTGCCTGAAAAGAAAAAAGTCCTGACGGACATGGAATCCCTGATTCGCCAGTTCATGACGACGACCATGGGGGTGAACGCCCCTGCCGGGCAGGTTTACTTTGCCGCGGAAAACCCGAAGGGAGAGCTGGGTTTCTTCCTGGACTCCAAGGGGGGCGGGCTTCCCAACCGCCTGCGCATGCGCTCCCCCTCCTTCTGCAACCTGTCCATCCTGCCGGAACTGATGAAAGGCCACCTGGTTTCCGACGTTCCGGCCATTCTCGGCTCCTTCGACTTCGTGATGGGCGAATGCGACCGTTAAACACCCGCCACTTTCATCCACTTCAACGCAAACACCAAACTTTCTCCCCATGTCCGATTACGCTGAAAACGCCATCGACGCGACTATCGCCCACCAGCCCAGCCCGGGCGAACGGTTTTACCCGGCCTTTGAAGTAACGCCGGAACTTGACGCCGCCGCCAGCGAATACGTTACGCATTACCCGGAAGGCAAGCAAAAATCCGCCGTGTTGCCCATCCTGCATGAAATACAGAAAAAATTCGGCTTCATCAGCGGCGACGCCATTGCCTGGGTGGGAGAAAAACTGAATATCTCCGCCGCCCATGTTCTGGGCGTGGTGACTTTCTATCCCGGTCTGCGCCAGATGTGCCCTGGAAAAAACCACATCCGCGTATGCCGCACTCTTTCCTGCGCCATGGCGGGGGCGGACAGCCTGTTCGACGCCATCTGCACGCGTCTGGGCATTGACAAAAACGGCATCGACCACCACCACCCCATTGGAGTCAGCCCGGACGGCCTGTGGAGCGTGGAAGGAGTGGAATGCCTGGCCAACTGCGGCTTTGGCCCCAACATGATGGTCAACGATCTCCTGTACGAAAAAGTCACTCCGGAAGTGCTGGAAGAAGTGATTGCCAAATATCAGACAGCCTAACCCTTTCCATTTCCCACGCACCAGATTTTCGCCATGAGCATCACCTATCTTCCCGGTAAAGAACCCCACCCCAGGGAAACGCGCCGCATTCTGAAAAACGTCAACCGCGAGGGCTGGAATACCTCCATTGACTGCTATCTGGCCGACGGCGGTTATGAAGAACTGAAAAAGGCGCTCGGCATGGAGCCCAGGGCCGTCATTGACGAGGTGAAAAAATCCGGTCTTCGCGGCCGTGGCGGCGCGGGGTTCCCCACCGGCGTGAAATGGACCTTCATTCCGCCGAACAACACGAAGCCTGTTTACCTGGTTTGCAACTGTGACGAATCCGAACCAGGCACGTTCAAGGACCGCTACATTGTCCATCAGGATCCCCACCAGCTCATTGAAGGAATGGTCATCTCCAGCTACGCAGTGGGGGCACATCAGGCTTATATCTACATGCGCGAAGAATTTCCCATCGCCGCGGAAATCATGCTCAAAGCCCTTCAGGAAGCTCGCGAACGCGGCTTCCTGGGCAGCAATATCCAGGGGTCCGGCTATAATCTGGAAATCCACCTGCACCGCGGAGCGGGAGCGTACATTTGCGGTGAGGAAACGGCCCTGCTCAACTCCCTTGAAGGGGATCGCCCCTATCCCCGCATCAAGCCCCCCTACTTCCCGGCCGCCATCGGCCTGTACGGATGCCCCACCATTGTCAACAACGTGGAATCCCTCTGCCAGGTGAAACACATCATGGCCATGGGAGGAGAAGCCTACAGCCAGGAAGGAGCCAAACGTTCCCCCGGCACCCGCATCATCGGGGTTTCCGGCGACGTCAAACGTCCTGGGTTCTATGAAATCGTCTCCGGCTCCATGACCTTCGGTGAACTGCTGTATGACATCTGCGGCGGCCCGCGGGACGGGCGCCAGTTCAAGGCCGTGATACCCGGAGGCTCCTCCTCCAAGGTCATGCGCACGGATGCGGAATACAAAGTGCAGAATCCGGACGGCACCATGGGAAAAATCACCTTCTTCGACATTCCGCTGGATCTGGACAGCATCGCCCAGCACGGCTCCATGTCCGGTTCCGGCGCGGTCATCGTCATGGACGACTCCCGCTCCATGCCCTGGGCCATGAACAACATCAACCGTTTCTACGCCCATGAATCCTGCGGGCAGTGCACTCCCTGCCGGGAAGGCTGTCCGTGGATGATGAAACTCAGCACCCGCATCCTGGAAGGAAAAGCCGCCCCGTCGGATGTGGATCTGCTCATTGAAGTGGCCAACCAGATTGAAGGAAAAACGGTCTGCGCCTTTGGTGAAGCCGCCTCCTGGCCCACCCAGGCCATGGTCTCCAAATTCAAGGAGGAATTCGTAGCCCTGACGGATCCATTCAACGCCTGTCTGCCCCACACGGAGGAAGGCAGGGAGCAAAACCGTTTCCTCACCCGCTAAACAGCAGCACGCAACACCAGTTCTCAAAACCATCCCTCTCCCATCCGTCATCATGAGTGAAGAAGCTTCCAAACTCCCCAAAGACATTGCCGCCGCGGAAGGCAAGGTGAACGTCCAAATCAACGGAACGTGGCACCGGTTCCCGCGCGGCACGCGGATTGCAGACGCCTGCCGTTCCGTGGGCGTGCCCATTCCGTGCTTCTGCTACCACCCCAAGCTGGCTGTCGCCGGCTCCTGCCGCATGTGCATGGTGGAACAGGGGATGCCGCCCAGGCTCGCTCCGGGACAGACACCCTCCTATGATGAAAACGGCTATCAGCGCATCCAGTGGATGCCCCGCCCCATCATCTCCTGCGCAAACACGGTGGCGGAAAACATGGGCATCCGCACGGACAGCCCCCTGGCCAGTGAAGCGCGCCGCGGCGTAATGGAATTCCTGCTCACCAGCCACCCTCTGGACTGCCCCATCTGCGATCAGGCCGGGGAATGCAAGCTTCAGGAATACTCCAACGACTACGGCCAGGTGGAAGGCCGTTTTGAAGAGAAAAAGACCAAAAAAGGAAAAAACCTGAGCATTGGTCCGCGCGTGAACCTGGACCAGGAACGCTGCGTGCTCTGCGGCCGCTGCGTGCGCTTCATGCGCGACATCATGCACGATGAGGTGCTCACCATGTCCCAACGCGGCACCTTCAACGCCATCACGGTTTACCCCGGCCGCGAGCTGGACAGCAACTACTCCATGAACACCGTGGACCTCTGCCCGGTAGGAGCCCTTACTTCCAAGGATTTCCGCTTTAAAATGCGCGTCTGGTTCCTGAAGGAAACAAAGACCATTGACGTGGACTGCGGAACGGGCACCAATATCACCCTCTGGACAAGAGAAGACAAGGTATACCGCATTACCCCGCGCCAGAATGATGCCGTAAACTCCTGCTGGATGCCGGACTCTCACCGCCTTAACTACAAATACATCAATGCGGAAACCCGCATTCCCCAGCCCGTCATCCGTACGGATGCGGAAGCGCCCCACCGCCCCTCCACCTGGGCACCGGCTCTGGCTTCCGCCGCGGAAGCCGTCAAGCGCATTGCTCCGAACCAGCTCGCCATCATTGCCTCCGGGCGCATGACCAATGAAGAGCTTTACATGGTCCGCCATCTGGCCGCCCAAATCGGCACGGATATGGTGGACATCGTTCCCCGCATGGGAGAAAGCGACGGCATGCTTATTTCTGCGGATCGCAACCCGAACACGAACGGGGCCAGGCTGGTGCTGGATATCGAACCCGGTTCCAGGCTGGACGCCATTCGCGAAGGAGTTCGCAGCGGTTCCATCAAGGGCATCCTCTCCCTGGGGGAAGACCTCATCTCCCCGGAAGCAGGCTTCACGGCGGAAGATCTGGACAAGCTGGACTACCTGTTCATGACCGCCCACAGCGCCAATGAAACGGCGCGCCATGCGGACCTGGTTCTGCCGGGCGTCACCTACGCTGAAAAATTCGGCACCATGATTAATGTCACGGGCCGTATTCAACGCCTGAACCGCGCTATCCAGCCCATAGGATACGCCCGGGACGACTGGCAGATTTTCAGAGACATCACCCTTCTGCTGGGAGGCAATCCTGCTCTGAAAGACTTCAACTCCGCCCTGGACATCCTCACCGCCATGAGCACGGAATACGGCGCACTCAATGGAGTCTCCTGGGGTTCCATCGGAGACGGGGGCCAGCCCATTCTGGAAACCGGCGTCACCATTCCCGTGGTGGAACGCGAAAAAAACCAGGGCCGCTAATCACACTTCACACGCATACAACCTGTTAATCCGCCATGATTGATTCGATTCTAACCTTTTGCGACGAGGTGCTCAGCAACCCTGTGTGGTTTTATATCATCACTCTGCTGATCAAAATCGTCATCTGCTTTGCCATCACCATTCTGTTCATTCCGGTCTGCGTGTACATTGAACGCCGGGTGGCCGCCTGGATCCAGGACCGCGTAGGCCCCAACCGCGCCGGCATTCCGTTAAGCATCTTCCGCCGCTTCGGCATGAAATCCGACCTGCCGTTCAAAAAGACGCTGGACTACTTCGGGTTGCCCCATGACGGCAAAATCGCCAACCTGTGCCGTTTTTTCCGCCTGGACCGCGACATCCCCATCTTCGGTCTCGTGCAGCCCATGGTGGACGGCGGCAAACTGTTCCTGAAACAGGATTTCACGCCCCCCTTCGTACGCCGCGTATACTTCTGGATCGCTCCCATCCTAGTGCTTGCGCCACCGCTGATGACGGCGGCCGTGGTTCCCTTCGCCGGAGACCTTCAAACCTCTTACGGAAACGTCAACATGGCGGTGGGGGACCTC
>ERZ780012.314-NODE-314-length-19718-cov-2.71423_pt1 | contig 19718 bp, 16 predicted proteins | sample MGYA00511869_ERZ780012 | MGnify/ENA primary metagenome ERZ780012 (study PRJEB29588, sample SAMEA2161608) | human gut metagenome | biome: human gut; feature: human-associated habitat; material: faeces | place: Denmark | collected 2008/2010 ... | reverse complement strand
TGGAGCCGGCTGCCCCAGACCTGCCATAACTGCCTTGGATACGATATTCTCTGATGCGATCAGCTCAATATTATGATCCTGTCTGTTGATCTCGTCCGTCATTGCCTGTGCAATCTCTGGATCGAAATTTGCTATTTCATCAAAACTGTACATCTTTGTCCCTCCATCTTGTTATAATTCTATCTGTTAGATTATCGCACATCCCTTGGGGAGTGTCAACCGATTGACCTTAAGATATCTCTGCTTTTTCTTTCTGATTTTTTTTAATTTTTTGTTTTTCTTCCCGTTTAGCTTTTTTCTTCATGTGGTATTTTTCCCGGTATTTCCAGATCAGATCTGACAGATAATAATTGATTTCTGCACCATACAAAACAATCTGCATACCGATATACAGCCAGATGATAATCAATACGACAGATGTCATACTGCCATACATCTTTGAATTATCCGCCGAATATTTGATATATACAGAAAATCCCCGCGTCATCAGCATCCATGCAAGCGAAGCAAGCACAGCTCCGGTAAACTCATGCCGCATATGTCCGCGCCGGTTCGGAAGCTGATAATAAATCAGAAGCAAAAAGACAAAGATAACAAGAAATGTCACAACATTCTTCAAGCTCAAAATCAAAAGTGTTGCATCTGCAAATGCCGGGTAATTGTCAATAATCTTATGGGCGATCTGCGAACCGAATGCCTGTATCGCGATCACGACGATACAAAGTACCATAAACACCAGTGTATATAACGCACAGATCAGCCGCACAAGGAAATAATTTTTGTTCTGTTCCACACCATAAATTTTATTTAACCCGGTCGAGAGTGCCTGAATGCCCTTTGCTGCAGACCACAAGCTGACAAATACCGTAATGAGTGTAAACGACTGCACATTTGCATTGACTACATCATCCACAATATACGCCACATAAGATTCCAGTCCGCTCGGTACGACACGCAGAATATAGCCAAGTACATTTGTGTTCATAACGGACAGCTTCGATACGATCATGACAAGCAGCATCATAAACGGAAAAAAAGAAAGCATGACAAAGAAAGCAACCTGTGCCGCATACGCCGGCACGCTGTCTGCGGTTGCTTTGTTCACAAATTTGATAATAAACCGAACGACCTTTTTCATACATCCCCCGTTTTGTTATTCTGAATCTGCTGTTTCCTCTCCATCATCCATTGTATAGATCGACGTAAAATCAACATACGAAAAATAATGCCGTAATATATATTTGTAGCTTTTTCCCTGTCTGCCAAGCACGCCGGCACCATAGATACTCATCCCGGCACCATGTCCGAATCCACCACCATGAACGACAAATCCCGCGTCTGTCTTCTCCACATAATAATATGGGCTTGGAAGTGATGTCCAGCCGGTTACCGTCGAACCATCCTGCCGTACAATCTCCTGATTGACTGGATTCAAGATCGCACGGATATTGCTCTGTCCGCTGATGGATATCGTATGTTCACTTCCGTGAATCACAAGCTTCGATACAACACCGCTCACCGTGCGCTCTGTCACCTCGATCTCTGTCACGGTTCCAAGCTCCGGCACGTCCGCCGATACAAACTCGCCGGTTTCATCCTCGACAAGTATCGCCTCTGCCATCAGAGATTTGCGGTTTTCCAAAACCGTCTCGATCGCGTCTGTCATTTCTTCCTGCGTAAATGTTATATCCCACCGATAGTACGGCGAATCTTTATCTATAATAGTATACGCATCACTATCTGTCAAAAATGCCTCAAAATCTGCTTCATCCGATAAATCGATCTTGTCCTTATCCGGATTCTCCACATTGGACTCCAGATAACTATACGCATCACCGCCCCAGATCTCCGCATTCGTGCAGGTCGTTCCGAAAGATGTGTTAAATGTCATCGGTACGATCAAAGTTCCCCGGTAAGTCGGCACCAGCCCGTATGTATCCTTCACCGCACGGATTGACGCATCGGTCTCTGCCACATTATTATATACCTGACAAAGGCTGGAATCGTCAAGATGTGCATGATATTCTGCGTAACTTTCATCCTTTAACTTCGCATACGCCGTTCCTCTGGCACAGATTGCCATCGCCTGCATGGCTGCATCCGGGTAATCCGATGGCATTGCATTTGCCACGACATTTGCCAGATAACGCTCTAACGAAAGCTCATTGATCACATAGATATATCCATCCTGTACATCAAGCTCCATCGTTCCATCGTATTCTGGATTGCCACATTCGCGTGTCACACTGAGCAGTCTGATACGACCACTGTGCGTATCCGGTGTTACTGTCAATGTATCGTCTGGCGCATAATCTTCCGGTGTGATCGTGACCGTCTCACCAGCCTCATATGTTTTCTCCGTCTCATCTGGATACGCCACGGTGAACGCAGATGTCGCCGTAAACTGCACCATTTCCATCTCATACGAAGAGTAATCATCGTTGCTGATGATCACGCGGATATCCTCGCTTTTTAACTCCTGGTTAATCACGACAGCACCAACTTTTCCATCCTGCAGATACATGTCCACATACGAGTAGCCAAGCAGCAGAGACAGACTTTCCTCGTCCACGGCATCCTCATACACATTGTACATTTTATAATGATCGGCAAGTGTGAGTCCGCCGATATTTTCCACCTGAATATCCGTATCTCCCGTCGAAATGACTTTGCCGCGCAGCACCTTCTGTGGTCGTTCGATTTTACAGATGCCTGCATAGTCAAACACGAGATTTGCAACATAGCCCGTCGTCTCATAGCCGGCTTCCGTCTGCCGGTCCGCATCCAGACTTGTTGCAACTGTCACAGCTCCATCCGGGATGCCTTCCTCCGTCCGGGCAGGGTAGGTTTTTTCCAGATTTCCATATAAAAACGTGCATTTTCCATCCGTCACAGACTCCACCCATACATTTTGCAATGTGATCTGGGTATCTCCAAGACGGTTGATCTTGAAGATCTTTCCATTCTTCATATAGACATCGAGCACATTTCCCTCGTAGCTTTCGTCGATTTCAAATTCTGCATTGTAGGTGTCCTGTCCATCGAAAAAGGATGTCTTGTCCTCCTCGGAAATTGCAAGCACCAGAACATCTTTCCGAAGCAGTCCTTTGACGGTTGCCGATGCGACGATCCGCTCATAGAAGTCCTCAAATTCCGCTTTCGTCACGTAGTCAGAATCCTTTTTTCCGTTCAGGGCTTCCTCATAAATAGAAGCTTTCACCTGTATCGTCTGTGCCACAGACTTTACAAATGCCACATCGATGACCTCGCTTTTTTTCAGAGGATCAATCAGGCGCGATAACGCCTCGGATTCTGCCTTTGTATCTGCCAGATAACTGACGACCTTTTCCACATCTTCGTATGTGTAATATAAGCTATAATCCACGGATGCTTCCGTTGTTTCTGTATTTTGTTCCGCTTTGTGCATATGCCGCCCGATCTCATGACCAGCAATCATAACTACCCCGGCTATAACCAGCAAAAGCATAAACGTGAGTATCTTCTTTTTCACGTATTTTCCTCCAAAAAAATATATCCGGGATGCCGGTTCCTGCCTTTTGACTCCTAGCTGACGCTAGGTGGGCAACCGCATGTGATCGTCTGTCTTCCACTCGGAGGAGGCCTGACATAATATCACAGATATAGGAATCCCGTTTAAAGTAAATGTAGGTTCAAAAATAACAGGAGTTATCGAACATTCCAGATATATTATATTTTTAATATGTGCTAATTATAGCTTACTTATTCTTTTTTTTCAAGATATTTATTCGCTGATGATCTTACGGCTGCAGATATATGTGATCATAAAATAAATACCATAAATTACCAATATCACGGCTGCCGCAAGCAGGATAGAACCAAGCAGTCCGCCCCGTCCAAATGCAGTCAGAATAAACATCGCTGTCTGCATTCCGAAGACGGAATGCACGATTGCAAGTAAAAGCGGCATGGCAAAGAACACGCCCGACTGTGCCAGGAGGGAATGACGGATTTTCTTCTCGTCCACTCCGATCCGGCGCAGGATCCTGTATTTCTCCTTGCTGTCGGCTGCCTCGGAAAGCTCCTTGAGTGACAGAATTGCCGCACCGGAGATCAGAAATACAACACCTAAGTAGATTCCGATAAATACGATCATCGCAGTAAGTCCCACGCTGTTATCACGGAGCCGCTTGCTTGTCTCGCAATTCATGGAATAATAGGAACCATCCTCGCCTAAGACTGCTTCTGTCTTCGCCTCCTGCAGTTTGTAGAAATTCGCATCACTATAGTACTCATTAAGTGCATCCACCTCTGTCTGGTCTGTCGTATTATAATTTGCGGAATAGATATCATACCAGAAATCACAGTCAGACATATCCACAGAATCCGGGACAAGCAGCACGCCTGCATTGCTCTCTGAATTGCTGATGTGTACGATTCCATCCACACAGGTACTGTATTTCGGATGATAGGTCTTTCCTTTTATCGTAACCGTCTGTCCCTCCGCAAGTCCTTCGTTGTATCGTGGTTCCATCTCCCCGTAATTACAGAGTATCACATATTCATCCTCTGCAAGGTCGATTGTCGTTCCGCCAAAGGAGCTTACAAACGCATTGTATTCTCCAATATGCATCGTCTCCATCGATGCTTCTTTGAAATAATCCTCCGATCCGCTCTCTGCAAACGCCTTTCCGAAGAAATCTCCGATATTGATATCTTCCGGTGCATAGAGAATCATCTCGGTCACATCCGTAAGCTTCGATGTATCGATATCACAGGCTTTCAGGTTTTCTTCCACATTGTGTCCGGTCATATCATAGTCCTCGGCTGCATCATAGGAATACAGCTTTGAAAACTGCACATCAACCGGCGTACATGTCTCTAACACATGGTTCATTGAGTTGCGGATTGCCATTGCGCTTGACAGAATACAGATCGTAAAAAAGAGCAGCAGACAGATAATCCCGCCAGAGAACACCGTTGTGTTGATCCGGCTTCCAAGTTCCTTCACACTGAACGAGTTGATACCTTTATAATAAAACCGTCTGCACCGCTTCACGATTGCAAGCAGCATCCCGGATACCGACCAGAATACAAGGAAGGTTCCGATGATACCTTTCGCGATCTGGATACCAAGTCCCTGAAAGTCAGAGATTGTACGGACACCGGCTGTCACTTTATAATATGCCGTTCCAAGCAGAATAGCCGCTATAATAAATACAAGCACACAGACAACCGGGTTTTTTGCATGGTTTTTCTGTGCCTTTGCGCCTGCATAAAGCAGGTTTATTAACTTGGCGCGGCTGACAATGATTACATCTAATGCCATGACGATCACATACATGATTGCAAAATAAATAATCGTTTTGATGATGGCTGATGTGCTGACCATAAACTGGAAGTTCGTCATATCCGCTTCGAAGAGGTTCGCTGTCACGACACTCATCCCCTGTGAGATACCGATACCGAGCAGTAACCCGATTACCAGAGAGATCACGCCGATCAGCAGTGTCTCGATCACCAGAATCTTTGCCACCTGTGTTTTTCCCATACCGAGCGTTAAGTAGATACCAAACTCCTTCTTCCTTCGCTTCATCAGGAAGGTACTTGCGTACACAACAAGGAAACCGAGCACAACCGACACGAACACACTGACAACAGACATTGCCTCGTTCATAAGCCCGATGATTTCTTCCGTATTTGACGATACCTTCAGCATAACTGTCTGGCTTCCAAGTGCATTAAATACATAGAAGATTGCTACTCCTAAGATCAATGTTGCAAAATAAATCAGATAATTCTGCATACTTTTCCGGATATTCCGGGTGGATAATTTAAAGAGCATCATTCAAACTCCCCCCTAACACTGTCACAACCTCAATAATGCGGTTGAAAAATTGTTTCCGGGTATCATCCCCTCTGCGGATCTCATTGAATATCTTGCCATCCTTGATGAAGATTACGCGCGATGCATAGCTTGCTGTAAATGCATCGTGTGTAACCATCAGGATCGTTGCGGCAAGCCCTTCATTCATCTCCTTCATACTCTCCAACAGATAGCGGGAGGATTTGGAATCAAGAGCACCGGTTGGCTCATCGGCTAAGATCAGCTTCGGATTCGTGATCAGGGCTCTGGCTGCCGCCACGCGCTGCTTCTGTCCACCACTCATCTGATAGCTGTATTTGTTCAGAACTTCCTCGATGCCAAGCCGCTTCGCAACCTCTTGGATCCGGCTGTCAATCTCCTTCGGTTTTACGTTCTGGATGGAGAGCGCTAGTGCAATATTCTCATATCCGGTCAGCGTATCCAGCAGATTAAAATCCTGGAAGATAAATCCCAGCTCTTCCCGGCGGAACTTATTTAATTCATTCCCCCGGATTGTTGTGATGTCCTTATCCCCCACATAGATATGTCCGGCCGTCACACGGTCGATCGTGGAAATACAGTTTAAGAGCGTTGTCTTGCCGGAGCCGCTGGCTCCCATAATTCCGACAAACTCGCCTTTCTCTACGGAGAACGAAATCTTATCTACCGCCTTTGTCAGATTCGCTTTGTTGCCATAGTATTTTTCTACATTGTCAAGCTTTAATATCTCATTCATAGATAGTCTCCCTTCGTTTGCTAACATTCTGATTACGGACAGGCATGTTGTGCTTCTGCCGCCTAGCGGTTTCTGGATTTCTGCTGTTATTTTGCAAACCATCTCCCGCATCAACTGTACTCAGTATATATGGTTTTTCAGCCGCCATCCATCGGTCTTGATTACAGGTTTCTTACGATTTTGTAATATAATGGTTGTATTATATATTGATTTGGTGCAGATGCCTACGGGTGAGATTCGTTGTTGAAGTAGTCATTTGGGGATTTTGCTTGATTTTCTGCTGTTTTGCCCCAACTAGCTTGCTTCCTGCGACTGCTCAATTGGGGAATTTTCCGATATTACAGGTTTTTGCCCCAACTAGCTTGCTTCCTGTGACTGCCTCATTGGGGAATTTTCCAATATTTCAGATTTTTGCCCCAACTAGCTTGCTTCCTGTGACTGCTCCATTGGGGGATTTTCCGATATTTCAGGTTTTTTCCCCAACTAGCTTGCTTCCTGCGACTGCCCTATTGGGGAAATTTTCCGATATTACAGGTTTTGCCCCAACTAGCTTGCTTCCTGTGACTGCTCCATTGGGGGGATTCCCCATATTTTAGGTTTTTGCCCCAATCTGCTTGCTTCCTGTGACTGCCCTATTGGGGGATTTTTCCATATTTCAGGTTTTTGCCCCAATTCAAAAAAAAGGAGGCATCCCTGCCTCCAAAATAGCATGTCCCATCGAGCTAGTTTCTTGCTGATGCATACTCCACACTGTCTTCCTCCCAGTGTTTGTAGTCCGGATTGTTTCTTTTGTCTTTCAACCCATAAGCTTCCGATAGCCAGTTTCCCACATATGCACTCACCTTCTTCGCGCCTTCAAAGTTCAGATGGTCGCCTCCGTCCTTCGTATCGGACGTCCAGTCGATGCCAAGCGCATCATTCAAATTCAGATCTTCATAAGTAACCGCATTTGCCTGCGCCCAGTCGGACACACTGTTGTGCTTGGCATACGTCCAGTTCTTCGGGGAAGGGGAACTGACTAAGACAAGCTTTGCACCATGACTCTCGCAATATTCCTTCATCAAAAGCAGATATTTCTCTGCGTCCGCATCCATAGATTTACGTTCCTCGCTCGCATGCATATAGGCTCCACCCTCATACGGCTTGACCGTGCTTCGCTTGATAAACCCACGGTTCTTCTCATTTTTTTTCTTCGTTAAGGAATTTGTACTTACGAACGCATCCTTCCAGCGGGAATGATTCTTAAAAATCTCCACATGATCGGACAGACGGTCTAAGACATAATCTTTCGAATCACCCTTAGATTTCACGCTTCGGAACAGACAGTTCGTCTCCAACACAACGACCTCCGGCGTCTGCGTCTCAAATGCCGCCTGTAAAATCGCATACGAGTCGCACATACGCTGTGCCGATGTCCCGCAGATAAATGAGGTGTAGCCATGCTCTGCGAACATCTGCAGAGGATTGAAGCTCGAATAACATTCACTATCACCTAAGAACAATACGTCAATCGTATCCTTCACTTCATTTTTCACTTCCGCATCTTTCGTGCGCACGGCTGTTGTATCATAGATGTCAGCGTTACTCTTCCGACACAGGAATCGTCCTGCCAGAATCAGTACCACACAAAGTCCCGCTAGAAACCCGACGCTGCCCGCTGCCATCTTGAGAGTTGTTTTCCATTTTCCACTTTCTTTTTTCATAAACATTCCTCTTTCGTAAATCACATACAATTACGCTATCCATGCAATCCATAATATTTCAAATTACCAAACATCGAATGTCATCTTCCACGTAATTATTCATCCCTCTATCAGTACGCCGCGTAGATCATATCCACGATCGTGTATCCACTGCCATAGGCACCAAATACAACAACCAGAAGTACAACTGCATACCAGAAGCTCCAACGGACTGGCAGCTTGCAATCCGCTACCTTTCTTCGAATTGAAATGCCCTTTTCATGGATGATGTCCACCACAAATACGAGCAGGATACTGACAACTGCCAGAATGAGATCCGGCACATCCACACCGAAATTCGTCTCCGCAAGTGCTGTGATATGGAAGTCTGTCACGATTCCGCGCAACATCCGAAATCCAGTTGCAACCGTGTCAGCACGGAAGAACATCTCGCCAATATTCACGATCACAAATAGCTTCAGGAACTGGAAGATCCGAAATCCGATGCATTCTGTATCAAGCTTGAATCGCTCCACCAGCTTCCTGCATGGTTCCTCGGTCAGATTCTCGATCACAATGAGCATAAAATAATACATGCCATAAAAGATATAATTCATATGTGGTCCATGCCAGATGCCGTTTGACAGCCAGACAAAGAATAACGCAATCGTCGGTGCTACGAATTTGCTGACCGAAAATCCAGCTTTCTTCTTGATCTTCTTCGCCAGATTCTTCACTGGCTTGGCAAGTGAGATCGGATAAAATACATAATCCTTCAACCATGCGCCAAGCGTGATATGCCATCTCCGCCAGAAATCACCCGCATTCTTCGCGAAGAACGGCTGACGGAAATTCTCAGGCAATGGTACACCGAAGATCTCGCCACTTCCCATGATGATATCCATACATCCGGAAAACTCCATATATAGCTGCATCGTGTATGCCAGCACCCCAACGAGGATTGCCGCACCATCGAAATTGTTGTAGTTGCTGAACACCTTTGCCACAAGCGGTGCCAGCCGGTCTGCAATCACCATCTTCTTGAACAGCCCCCAGATGATACGCTGGTAACCAAAGACCAGATTCTCAAACTGAATACTGTTCCCACCATACAGAGCATCTGCTGTCTCGGAAAACCGGCTGATCGGACCTTCCATGATCTGCGGGAAGAAGCTCAAATAAAGTGCCACCTTAACCGGATTCTTACAGGACTCCTGTGTGCCTCGATAGACGTCCGTCATATAGGAAATTGCCTGCAGGCTATAATAGGAAATACCGATCGGTGCTGCAAGTGTCACCCCAAATACGCGGAGGTATTTGAGTGTCACAAGCGCCCCTAAGATCAAAACAATTCCAAGTGCCAGCACACCACGCTTTTTCCGCGTCAGTGCTTTTCCGTGAAGATCACTGTGCCGAACCGGAATCGCCGCCAGCCATCTGCCGGTTCCATATGTCACAAGCGTCGCCAGAAGCAGCCAGATAAGAAGCTTACCGCTTATCATACAGAAAAATGTATAATCGGCTGCAAGCAGTACCACAAACCGGAACCGTGCCGGACATAACTGGTACAATGCGATCACGACTGGCAAAAATATTAAACTGTATGTAAGCAGATGGTAAGCCATATGATTCATCCTTTCCTACACTAGTCTTCCTTGAGTCTGCAAATCATCTCCCACAAGCTCTTTGCTGAATTGAAGTTCGCAGGGATCAGCTCTGCCGGTGATACCTCTACATCAAAGGTATCCTCGATTTCTGATACAAGTGATAAAATCGCAAAGGAATCTAAGATATGATCGTCAATCAACGTTGTGCAGTTCTCAAAATCCTCACCCGGTGCAATTCCTTCCAAAATCTCCAATAATTCTTCCATGTTACAAATCCTCCTAATCTTTATTATAAATCCATGAATTCTCATGTATTGTTACCAATGATTCCACATGTGTTTTGTATTATGTTGTTGCAGACACATGAAACAGATACGTCTCCATCTGGTCGCGCAGCTTCTCGATCTTCCCGTCTGTCTTGCAGATCAGAACCTGCGGAAGCTCCCGGCTTAGAAACATCGCCATGCCCTCGGTCGCTGCATATGCGCCACATCGTTTGAAACAGATCACATCGCCTTTTTTCGGATCATGCAGGGCAACATCCCGCGCCAGCACATCATTGACTGTACAGAGCGATCCGCACAAATGAAACAGTTCCTCGTCACCGTCTTTTTCTGCCAAGACTTCGATCTCCGGCTGCTTCATTCCCATCATCCAGCCATAGTAGTTGATCTGGTGGATTCCGCCATCTAAGATCAGGAATCCCGGCTGTGCCGTCCGCTTGACATCCATCACACGCGTCAGGTAATAGCCGCTCATGGAGACGAGGAACCGTCCAAGCTCGATCGTCTTTTTGCCGTAGGCATCACATGTCCGAAGCTTTTCGGCAAGTGCCTGTATCTGCGGTTCCGGCTCGCTTTCCCTCTGATCCTTCTCGCTGTCATTTATGAAATAAGACACCTTCATGCCTGCTCCATATTCAAGCTCATTCAGCACGGTTCCGGTCTCTTCTTCAAACGTCTTTGCAAATGCGGTTAAGGTATCAAGTTCCTTCTCCAGCTTGCTCTGCCGCTTCTGTGTCCCTGCATAATAATGGACGCCCGCCAGTGTCAGATACGGGCTTTCCTGTATCTCCTTTGCCAGCCGGAAGAACGTCTCCGCATCAACGCCGAATTGATTGCCACTCGAAAGCCGGATCAGTACCGAAAGCGGCATCTGATTTTTCTCTGCAAGTGTCCGCAGGATCTTCGCATGCTCTTCCGATTCGATCGTATAGATCCCAGCACCCTTGCTGTAAGACAGGATGCGTTTCATGGATTCATAAGTCTTGTTTACCCCGGATACCACGATCTTCTCCGGTGCAATCTGTTCCTGTATGCAGATCTCATATTCGCCCGGCGAGCAGACCTCCAGCCGATCAACCAGATCTGCCACATATGGGATCAGAAATGGATTTGCTTTTACGGCAAAGCAAAGTCCGGTGTCCTCCGGCAGCAAGCTGCGAAGCAACCGTATTCGCGCTTCCACTTCCCGCACATCGAAGATGTAGGTCGGCGTTCCATATGTCGCCGCAACCGTTCTTAACGCCTCTGTATTCATGCAAACGCTCCTTCCCTGTACTGTGCCTCCAAAAGCTTCTTGTCCGTCTTGCCATTTTTGTTGAGTGGCAGCATGTCCACCTTGCAAAATACATTTGGCACCATGTAATCTGGCACCTTTTTCTTCATCGCAGTAATCAGATATTTCTTATCGTCAATTCCGATATAGCAGGCAACGACTTTGTTCTTCTCGCGGTCATAAAAGCACGCGGCACCTTCGATCTCGGGGATCACCGCCAGTGCATGTTCAATCTCTTCTAACTCGATGCGGTGTCCCATATGCTTGATCTGAAAATCTTTCCGTCCCGCGAAATAAAGCAGCCCATCTTCGCCGTAGCTTGCCAGATCTCCCGTCCGATAGATTGTCTCCGGGTAATCGGTCTGTAACGGATTTGCCACAAATGCCTTCACCGTTGCCGCTGCATTTCTGTAATATCCAAGCGCAAGCGTCGTACCTGCCACGCAAAGCTCTCCGGTCTTGCCAATGCTTCCCGGTTCGATCAGATGATTTTCCTCATCGAGCAGAAAGACGCGTTCATTTGGAAATGGAATTCCGATCGGAAGTTTTTCGTCCTCGCCGTATGTCCGGTCTAAAATATGATAGGTACAGTTGCAGGTGATCTCCGTCGGTCCGTAGAGATTCACAAACATCGCATCCGGGTAGTAGCTCTGCCATGCATGAAGCTGCCGGATCGGCATTGCCTCGCCGCTGAACAAAATCTTGTTGATATCTGCTGGTACCTTATGTTTCAGTCCATGCAGCCGGTTCAACAGGCAGAGTGCCGACACCGCCCAGATCAGCGTCGTGACATGGTTCTCATCGAGCATGTCCACAACGGAGTTTGGGAACATGAAATACGCTTTCGGAATCACAACTAAGGTTGCGCCCATCTTCATCGCACTGTAAATATCCTTCACTGATACATCGAAATCAAACGGCGCCTGATTGCCGATCACATCGGCTTCCGTGATATCAAAGATCTCTGTAAACTGATCGATAAATTCAATCACCGACCGATGTGCCACAAGCACCCCCTTCGGGGTTCCGGTCGAGCCGGAAGTAAAATTACAGTAAAGTGGATCGGTGTCAATCATAGATTCCCGGATCTGTTGTAACTGATTTTCATCGGAACCTGTACATTCACTATCCATCCCCTGTGTCAGCGTTTCCATCCGAACCACATTCTCTGTGTAGCCACACGCGGTAAGCTTCTCCGACGCATCACTTCCATCCACGATCACATCCGGCTGTAACACCGAGAGCATCGACTGGATGCGTGCCTCCGGGAACGAAGGATCAACCAGTGTGTAGAAGCAGCCCGCATAGACGATTCCAAAAAAGACTGCCAGTGTATCCGCACTCTTATCGGCAAATACGCAGACCGGATGGCGCGGTGTTGTCTGCTTTGCCAGACAGACACCAATGCATTTCGCTTTGTTCTGTAATTGTTCATATGTATAGGAACATGCCGTATCCTTCACTGCAATTTTGTCCGGATACATCTTTGCACTTTGTTCCAGATATTCTAATACATTTTTCATAATGTCCTCCATGCGTGCAGGTTCATCCGCCGCATTTCTTTGTTCTGTTACATAGTATAGCAACTTAAATATTAAGATAAAACCAAGCAATCGTTTAAGATTTCTTTAAGGTTGTGGAAGCAGTTTTTCAAATTCTTCCGCCTGCTTGTTCCACGCCTCGTACCGTACATCATCCCGGCGATCCGGCAACGTATAATGCGTCTGCATATACCGCTGCAGATATGCCGTAGCTTTCTGACAACCGGTATAGTTTAAATGATCGCCACCATCGAGGGTATCCAGATTCCAGTCGATTCCAAGCTCCTCGGTATTTAGATTCAGATCGAGGTATGGAACTGCAAGCGCATCTGCAAGTGCCTGCACCTCATTGTGCCGCTGCATCGTATGATTGACCGGGGAAGGGGCTGTCACAAACAACAGCTTCGTTCCATGTGCATCACACAAACGCTTGATCTTATCCAGATAATACCTTGTGATAAAAGTCACCGGTGTTCTATCGTCGGTTGCATGCATGTAGCCACCACCCGTATACGGCGTCACTGCCGCGCGCAATTCAAATCCATTGAAAATCGTCGTCTGCAATTTCGGATCGGCTGGTTCCATCTTCCAGAAACGGTGATATTTGAGGATTGGGAACATCTGCCGTGCAAACTCCTGCGCGGATTTCGCCGCATCCTTTATCACACTCGCATCTCCTCTGGAGAAAAACTCATTCGTCTCTAAGATCAAAACCTTGGGAGACTGCCGCTTGAGAATTTTCTTCAGTGAAAAATAACTTTCCCCGATCCATTGACCGGACTGTCCGCCGATATACGATGCAATGCCTGCCTCCTTCCACAACTGATACGTCGATACCAACGTATAGCTTTCGCTGTCACCGAGGATTGCCACATCAACCATTTCCTCTGGTTCCGACAGCAGATGCAGCAGATACCGTTCCCGCTCGGAAACCGAATCCTGCAAGCCTAGCCGGATTGGATCGCACAGCTTTCCGGATGCTATTAAAAGTAAAATGACAACGACTGTAAATGAAATTACCCGGAGCCAGATTCTATGTCTGACGTTTTTCGTATTCGCAATTTCCGTATTAACAGATTTTTTCTTTTTTATTTTTTTGTTCTCAGAAGCCTGCATAGATCAGATCCACCTCCTGATATCCCGGTCCATACGCACCGAATATAAGTACGACAAAGATGAGCGCAAGATACACGAGCCAGCGCACTGGCAACCGCTTCTGTAAGATCACACCGCGCACATCAATCTGCTGCTCACGGAAATGATTTACTACGCCGACAATCAACAGAGAGACTAAAATAATTCCGATCTCCACTCTGCCAAGTCCAAGTGTAAGCAACGTACCATCCCAAAGCTTCTGTATCGAAAAATCATGGAACAGCGACCGGAACATGTGCATGCCAATGCCAAGTGTATCCGCCCGGAAAAACAGTTCTCCGGTAAAAATAATTACCCATGTTTTCAAGATCCGAAGGACATTCCACCATGCCGCGTCTTCTGCGATTTTCCATGCCGCGCAAAGCTTCTTCACCGCGGGTTCCAACATCAGCTCAATCATAATTACGACGAAGTAATACATGCCGTAGAACAGGTAGCTCCAGTTCGCACCATGCCACAGTCCGTTGCACACCCACACCGGGAATAATGCGATTGCCGATGCAACCATCAGCTTTATGTATTTGCTTGTATGTTTCTTCGCAAACCGGTTCCATTTTCTGGTAAGCTTCGACATGGAAACCGGGTAGAAAATATATGTCTTGAACCATCTGCCAAGTGAGATATGCCATCTGCGCCAAAACTCAGATGCATTCTTCGATACGAACGGCTGCGCGAAATTCTCCGGCAGCGTCACGCCAAAACATTCCGCACTTCCGATCACGATATCCATGCAGCCAGAAAATTCCATATAAAGCTGCACCGTATAGGACACTGCCGCAACGACGATCATCACGCCGTGGTAGGACGCATACCCATCAAACAGCGTCTGCACAACGACATACAGGCGGTCTGCGATTACGACCTTCCTCAACACTCCCAAGCCAATCCGCATATAGCCGCGTATAAGGTTTTCACTCCGGATATCCTCGCCCTTCGCAAGCGTCTCTGCAGTATCGCTGTACATACAGATCGGACCTTCCATGATGATCGGGAAGAAACTCAGGAATAGTGCAAGCTTCGCAATGTTTTTCTCCGGTTCAATCTTCTTCCAATACACATCCGCCATGTAACCGATCGCAGAAAGCGTGTAAAACGAGATGCAGCAGGAACCGCCGCACCGGAAACCGGAATCCAAAGTTCATCGTCCCGAAAAGTGCATTCAGATTCTCCGCAAAAAATCCGCTGTACTTCATCACAAGCAGCATGCCAAGCAACAGCCAGACACCCGCGATCAGAATCGTTTTTCTGCGTTTTTTCTCACCAGTCGCAACCAGCCGTCCTGTCAGATAGGTGATTGTAGTTGCGCCAAGCAAATATACAATTAATCTGTGGCTGAATAAAAAATAGAAACAATAACTAAAAAAGAGCAGCACACCAAAGCGCACCTGCTTTGGTGCAAGCTGATATCCGATGAGAACCACCGGTAAAAATACTAAAAAATACATGGATTCATGATAAGCCATGTTCCAAATCCTCGCCACAGTACCAGACTGTGCCTTTCTTCTATATTAGCATCTCAGGCATCTATCCTGCCTGCATCATACATTCTCTCATGCTTTCTATCCATCGTAGTTCATGACAACAACCTTACATTTTTGTAAGGTTATAAATTACTCTTTCGTCAAGAAAGTCTCTTTGCCGAAGGCGATCTCCACCTCGGTGTATTCCCCGTACACGGACGCAATCGTAATCGCATGTCCGAGCTTATTACAAAGCTGTTTACATATATACAAACCCATTCCAGTAGAAGCATTTCCTTTGCGTCCATTCTCCCCAGTAAAGGTCTTGTCAAATACCCGGTCGATATCCTGTTCCGGAATCCCGATACCATTATCGCGGATCTTTAGAACAGTCTTATCTGCCATCTCCTCTACCGCAAAAGAAATACACGGCTGTTTTGCAGCATCCCGGTATTTGATACTGTTGTTCACGATCTGCCCAAGCATAAATGTAAGCCATTTGGAATCCGTGACAACCGAATGGGCTGTATCGTTTTTCACGATTCGTATTTTATTTCCAATCAGCAGATCCTTCTGCTGCTGCAGCACTTTGTTGATCGTCGCATCCAGATCACACGCAGTAAGCAGATAATCCTTTTCTGCCGCATCTGCACGCGCATAAAATAAAATCTGCTCCACAAAGCTGTTAATCCGTGCGAGCTGTGCCTTCTGCTTCTTCAAATCCTGACTGCCGTTGTAATTCATCAGGTTTAAAGCAGCAATTGGAATCTTGATCTCGTGAATCCAAAGTTCCAGATATTCCTTAAAATCCCGCAGCGAATCTTCTGTTTCGTTCAGCTTGTCCCGCATGGATTTGCCGGTGTCATACAGAACATCCATCCAGATCTTACCTTCCTCGAAATCCGGCTGTACCATCATCTCCGTAATCAGGTATTTCTGGTCAAGCCCTTCTAAGATTCCCAGCAATTCCCGATAAAAATGCCTGCGCTTGCGATAGTCCGCCAGACACACGCACAATGCCGTCACAAAAATGATACCCTCCATCACCCAGATGAAATCCATCCGTGCCTTGCAGGCAAATCCTAACAGCCTTAATACGACCATGATAAACACTGTCGCTGCAACAAAGCTGATTCTGTCTTTTAGATAACTTCGAACTGTCATGCCAGAATATACCCCTGTCCTCGTTTTGTCCGGATCACATCCTCCACACCGAGATCAGAAAGCTTCTTTCTGACACGGTTCATGTTCACCGTCAGGGTGTTATCATCGACAAATGCCTCCGAATCCCACAGATAACTGATCAACTCATCACGCGTCACGATCGTATTCTGATGCTTCAGCAGATAGGATAAAATACCCGCTTCATTTTTCGTAAGCTCCACGCTGTTATCCCCGACCGTCAGAACTCCACGTGCCGTGTCAAGCGTCATATTTTTATAGGTAAGTCCCTTGTCTGCGTCCATCTTTCCAAGCCGCTTGAATACCGCCTCGATATGCAGAAGCAAAATAGAAGGATTGTATGGCTTCGCAATAAAATCATCCGCACCGAAGCTCATCGAGATCACTTCGTCCATCTCTGTGTTTTTGCTTGTCACCATAATGACCGGAATATCCGATGTCTTGCGCAGTTCCCGCAACACACTCTGTCCATCTACTTCTGGAAGGTTAATATCCAGCAAAACCATATCTGCCTGCGAAGCAAGAATCTGTCCAGCTACATCGGTGAATTCTTCGACGCACTGCGCATCATACTGATTCGAAATCAGCAGATACTGCAATTCCTGCGCCAGCGCCATATCATCTTCCACAATTAAAATCCGTTTCATCTCATACTCCTCGTTCGGTGGTTTCATACATCTGCCAACTTACCTGATCCCGCCTGATCGGTTTGATGCACCCACTAACGCACCAGTCCTGCTACTGTGCCAGACGAAGCATCTCGTCGAGCGGTTTCTTCGCCTGCTCACACATTTCCTCTGGAAGGATCACTTCATCCTTCAGATCTTCGAGCTTCTCAAGTACTTTGTCCAGACTGACCTTCTTCATGTTCGGGCAGAACTGTCTGTGTCCGACAGAGAAGAATTTCTTGTCCGGGTTCTTCTGCATCAACTCATAGAACACACCCATCTCGGTGCAGATCAGGAACTTCTTGCTGTCCGATGCGGTTGCGTAATCAATGATCTGGGACGTACTTCCGATGAAGTCCGCCAGTGCCAGCGTGTCACTTGTACACTCCGGATGTGCCAGAACAAGTGCGTCCGGATGCAGTTCCTTTGCCTTCTTCACATCTTCACTGTGAATACTCTTATGTACATGGCAGAATCCATCGTTGAAGATAAAATGCTTCTCCGGTACCTGCTCCGCTATAAAATGTGCCAGATTGTAATCCGGAATAAAATAGATGTCCTTGTTCGGCAATGCCTTGACGATCTTCAGTGCATTGGATGATGTCACGCAGACATCGGAATGTGCCTTTAATTCTGCTGTTGAATTTACATAGCAGACAACTGCCACATCCGGATATTCCTTCCGCACTTCCTCGATCTTCTCCACTTCCGCCATATGTGCCATCGGGCAATCCGCTCCATCATCTGCCATATAGACATGCTTCTTCGCATTCAGAAGCTTCGCACTCTCACCCATAAAGGAGACGCCGCAAAACAAAATATTCTGTTGTTCCACTGTCGTTGCAACCTTCGCCAGATAGTACGAATCGCCGACATAATCTGCGATTTCCTGCACTTCACCATCCACATAATAATGCGCTAAGATCACAACATCTTTTTCTTTCTGTAACTCCTTGATTCTCGCTTTCGTTTGTTCGTTCATGGGAAAACTCCTTTTCTATTTTAAATCATGGTTGTATCCAAATTGTATCTTTTTTATTAAACTCCGCTTTTGTTTAAGACTTTTTTAAATCGTATCGAAATCATCCTTCGTAAACCGGTGATAGGTAATTCCAAACTGATCGTCTGTCACACAGTACAGATAAGGCTCCACATCCTTATCCGCAAAAGAGAGCACCGTTCCGAGATCCTCCTCATCGTCCTCCTCACAGACCGTCGTGCCATGTGCTTTCGCAAATGCCTGAAAATACGCCCGTACCTGCTGCATATCCTGCGTCTTAAGCACCTTCAGAAATCCCTCTAAAAATTCCGAAACAGGAATCTCACGGTTAATATAATCACAGCCCTCCGGACTGACAAACACGCAGAACCGGTCTGCTTTCTCGGTCACTGTCACGTGTCCAAGTTCTGGTACACTTTTCTCGAAATATGCCTCTGCCTCCTGACAGATCTTCTCGGAATCCTCCTCCACTGGAAGCTTCAGATATCCGCACATCGACACCTTCGGATAATAGAGGCGCACGCCTGCATCATCCGTGCCGATCTTCGTCTGCCATTCCTTCACTGTATCAATCACATGCTTCTCTAATGTCATTGTTTCTGCCTCCTGTTCCATCACATGCATACCAATTACACGAGTTACTATATTTTATTTTGCCTACGCCCGTATTTATGTTGTCGGTTCTTCTGCTGTCCGCGGTATGTCCTTCACCAGATCCTTCACAACCTCACCGGCAATGATCAGACCTGCCACCGATGGAACAAATGCGACACTGCCCGGAATATCTCTCCGCTCGGTGCATTTGTGTTTCGCACCCGGCGGACATACACAGCGCGTCCGGCAGCTGATCGACATATCCTCAATCGGACGAATCGACTGTTCCTCCGAATACACAACCTTTAATTTCTTCACTCCGCGCTTCTTAAGTTCCCGCCGCATGACCTTCGCAAGCGGACAGACCTTCGTCTTATAGATATCTGCCACCTTGAACTGACTGCCATCTAATTTATTGCCGGCGCCCATACTGCTGATGATCGGAATGTGTTTCTCCTGTGCTTTCATCACGAGAGAGATTTTTGCAGTTACCGTATCCACTGCATCAACCATGTAGTCATAGTCTTCATACGGAAACTCATCGGCATTTTCCGGCAGGAAGAAACATTTGTGCACACGTACATCCGCTTTCGGATTGATATCCAAGATCCGTTCCTTCATAACGTCCGTTTTATATTTTCCGATTGTCTTATAGGTCGCAATAATCTGACGGTTCAGATTCGCCAGACAC
>ERZ780012.308-NODE-308-length-19877-cov-2.91166_pt1 | contig 19877 bp, 20 predicted proteins | sample MGYA00511869_ERZ780012 | MGnify/ENA primary metagenome ERZ780012 (study PRJEB29588, sample SAMEA2161608) | human gut metagenome | biome: human gut; feature: human-associated habitat; material: faeces | place: Denmark | collected 2008/2010 ... | reverse complement strand
CGCGGCTTGACTATCCGGTGATGGCATTTTGGATTATCGGTGTGTTTGCAGTTGTGAGCGGCTATCTGCATCAGACTCGGGACTTCCTGTATTCGCTGTGTGAAGTGAAGCAGAAAAGTGGACGTGTTGTGACATTTGTGGTGATGTTCGCGGGTGCGTGTCTGTTTGCGTATGGAATGCAGTTTGAATCGGCCGTAAAATATGGCATGCGGTATTTCCTGTATGCAGACCTTGCGATCGGCATTGTATTTCCGTTGATCGTCATGTGGGTAAAGACGAAAAAACGCGTGAAATGGGGAATCGGTTTTGTCTGTCTGACTGTGCTGGCTGCAATCGGCAGTGTATTGATCGGAGATGAAAAGCTTGGCAGACAATTTGTGCAAAATGATTTTACTGCGATAGAACAGAAAAAGGAAACGTTGGAGCACCGGGATTATGTGCAGGAAATGCAGGTGGAAACTGCGAAGGACGGATATCAGTTTACATTTGTGATTGCAGATATCGCCGGGTACGAAGGGGAAAACAGCATCAATCAGACGCTCTACCATGTGCAGGCGGACAGTCTTGCGATGGCAGCAGATCTGTACCAGAGAGAGAACGAGCGGCAGTTGGATTTCGGGCATACGAAGCAGATCGCGGCAGATATGACGGGGCAGGAGATACATCCGCTCTTGCTGGAGCTTGGGCACCGGTCGGGAATCTCGAAATCAATTCCGGTCATGATGGAAACGGATGGGGCGAAATATATTTTGCGGGAAATGATTAAAGCTGCTTACGGAAGGGAAAGCTTGTAACGAAATCAACTTTCGATGGAGGAGTTTGTTATGGGGTATAAGATTCTAAAAGGAGCGATGGTCGGAATCCTGCTTGGTGTGTGCGGCGGGATTTTACTTACAAGTGTGCTGCACATTGCCGGAGGTGGGAGTGTCCGCGATGTTGTCAGTCTGTTCCGTGAGGGTAATATGAAAATGCTATTTGCAGGTCAGAAAATTAGCGATGAAGATCAGGCAGATCTTGAAGCTGTGTTTGGAGATAGCGGTGAAACAGAGAGTCTTTCAGGCGATGTGGATGATGTTGCAGAAAAAAGCGGTATCTGTGCGGATGTCTATGAGGATGCACTAAAAAGCCCGGAAGATGTTGTGGTGCGGTTCCATGTGCGTGCAAACAGTGACAGTGAGACAGATCTTGCTTTGAAATATGAGGTGCGGGATGCAGTGCTTGCCTTGCTTGCGGAAGATCTGCAGAAAGCAGAAAATGACAGTGAAGCAATCTTGTATCTGGCGCAGAATTTATCGGAAATCCGCAACACTGCGCGTGCAGTTGTCGAGGAGGCAGGCTATCATTACGATGTAAAAGCATATATTACGAGAGAGGAATTCCCGATTCGGGAATATGGGGATCTGGTACTCCCAGCGGGAACCTACCGGGCACTGCGTATAGATATCGGTGAGGCAAAAGGCGAGAACTTCTGGTGCATGCTGTATCCGATGATGTGCTACACGATGGACGCGGGGGCAGTTGTCGATTCGGCAGATGCAGAGAAAATCGCACAGGCACTCGACGAAGAAAGTTACGAGAAATTATTCGTGAAGCGGGACATAAAGCCCGGTGATGTCAAAGTAAAGTTAAAGATTCTTGAATGGTTGCAGGATACCTTCTAAGTTGTTATAATAAAACATAATGTATTCATATTTTGAATACTATATAAAGTTAGTTTGTTTATAGCAATTTACGAGAAGAAATGTATATCGAGTTGAAAGATAATACAAATTCTTAAGCAGACCATATAAACACATCGGTACTTAATAAGCTGTGCCAGCTATCTGGCTGGTGCAGCGAATTTAGTACCGTTATGTGTTTCTCTGAGCGAGAGCGCGTCTGCGTAGAATTTTGTATTATCGTCCAACTCGGAGAATAAATTAGAACCTCGTAAATTGCGGAATAAAACCATTACATAAAGAAAGGCAAAAACCATGAAAAAGAATCTAGCAGTTATATTTGGCGGCCGCTCATCCGAGCATGAAGTATCCTGCGTGTCAGTTGTTACAATTGCCAAAGCAGTAGATCTTGAGAAATACAATATGTTCCTGATCGGAATTACAAAAGACGGTGAGTGGAAGCTTGTAGAAGATATCGCAGGCATCGAAGACGGAAGTTGGAAGCAAAGTCCCGTTTCTGCAATCATTTCCCCGGATACAAAGGGCGGACTTATCATTTCGCAGGACGATATGATGAAGGTGCAGCCGATTGATGTGATCTTCCCTGTCTTGCATGGCATGTATGGCGAGGATGGAACGATTCAGGGATTGTTCGAGATGGCAGATATCCCATATGTCGGATGTGGTGTGTTCGCTTCTGCTGCATCTATGGATAAGTTCTATACTAAGCTGGTCGTTGATACACTTGGAATCCGTCAGGCTGTTTATGTGCCGGTGCTGGCAGAACAATTGGAGGATATCGACGAGGTGACAGCCCGCGTCGAAGCAAAGCTTTCTTATCCGGTATTTGTAAAGCCTTCCAAGGCAGGTTCTTCCAAGGGTGTTTCCAAGGCAGATGACCGTGCAGCGTTGGTTGTTGCCCTGAAGGAAGCTGCAAAGCATGATTATAAGATTCTGGTTGAGGAGACGATCGTCGGTCGAGAGATTGAGTGCGCTGTCCTTGGTTATGGTAAAAATACAAAGGCATCCCGCGTGGGCGAGATTCTTGCGGCAGCAGAATTCTACGATTTCGATGCAAAGTACAACAATGTAGAGTCTAAGACTGTAATTGGTGCTGATCTTCCGGACGGAAAAGAGGCAGAAGTGCAGAAGGATGCGGTTGCAATCTTCAATGCGCTGGATGGATTCGGTCTTTCCCGTGTAGACTTCTTCTTGGAGAAGGATACGAACGAGGTCGTATTTAACGAGATCAACACATTACCGGGCTTTACATCCATCAGTATGTATCCAATGCTCTGGAAGGATAAGGGATATTCGATTGAGAGTCTGGTAGAGACTTTGATCGAGATGGCAAAGGAACGTCCATAATGAAAGCAGTCATTGAGTTTGAAAATGTAGATGTGGAGACTGGTGAAGTGATGCGCTCGCAGGCAACTGCGCTGGCAAGCATGACCGAACAGGGGATGAAGCTTACCTATGTGGAGGATGTGTCCGGGGATGGACACAAGACACGCTGTACGATGATTTTCTCGAATAATCAGCTCCGTGTGACGCGGAGTGGCGAATTGAATTCGGACTTCGTATATGAGCATGGGTTAACGCATCATACGAAATATGCAACTGGCTACGGTTCGATTCCGGTGACCTTGCAGACGAAGCATTTCCTGCATACGGCAGAGGGTATCGATTATGAGGCGGCCGTTCTGGCAGAGGAATTTTCCCTGCGCCTTGCACTGCAATATACCATGGAGATGGGAAATGAGTCGCCGATGGAGCGGAAGATGAAGGTGCATGTACATAATTTAGCGGAATAAGTATGACATACAGATGATTAAGCAAGCATAGAAAACCGGATGGACTTACGACAATCATGTAAATCCATCCGGTTCTTTTATTTTTCTGTATTTTTCTTTTCTTTCTTTTTTCTCATCGCCAGCCATACGAACAGCACCGTAAGCACTAACGCGCCAGCCGTGATAATACCGCATCGTACCGTTTCCTCAAACCATACGGATGGAATGAATAGTACACTCAGGTTGATACTGAAATGCAGGATCATGCTTGCGAGGAGTGAGTTCGCTTTGTAAGCCACAAATCCAAGCAGACATCCTAAGATGCATGCATAGATGCCCTGTACGATGTTGCCGTGATACAGTCCGAAAAGCACACCCTGAAACAGGATTGCGAAAGCCGGTGGCATGTAGCGCTTCGCATAGCCCATGATCACTCCGCGAAAGAACAATTCTTCGCCGAACGGGGCGATTACAAAGGTCGCGATCATCATCGGGACTGCACGGTTCACACCGACCGCCTTGGATACAAGCTCATAGTAGGCTGCAAAGGTATCCGGGAACAGGGGACTTATCAGATTCAGGATTCCGTCTACCATGATCTGAATTGCAACACCAGCAAGCAATAAAAATGGAGTCCGTATAGAACAGACGCATGAAAAAATATTTTTCATGCGTCCTTTTGTATTATCCTCGAAAGATTCGTCTGTGGAAACGATATTTCCCCGATAAAATATGCGGTAATACCAGACCCCGAAACAAATCAGAAATACGATATGCTGTGCAAGCACGAGGTACGCCTGATTCATAGGCTGGTTATAATCCATTTGTAAGATCTTGCCAATCGTATTTTCGCTGTTTGATTTCTCATCGGAACGCATATTCTTGAAGAACAGAATTGCAACATCGATGAAATTCAATACATACTGCGCCAATACTGCAATCAGAAACGGTGTAAAGGAACCGATAATATCTTTCAATTTTGCCGGTTGATTTTTACATCTTGTCACTGATCTTTTTCGCTCTTTCTTTCTCCCGACGAAGCTCTTCCTTGGACTTCTCAACAGGCTTGTCTTTTGCCTTGCCCTTGGATTTTGCTTTCTCGAGCATTTCTGCGTTTAACTGCTTCTGCATTTCAACCTGACGTTTCCGCATACGTGTACGCCAGTTGCCCTTTTTCTTCTTGCCAGTTTCTTCTTCCTGAGCTACCTTCTTGCCACGGACGCTCTTTACACTGATGATGTAAATGCCGCTGACCATCGCTTTTACTTCGCCTCTGGTTGGAAGCTCGTCGAAGATTGCATCATCACAGATCATGTTCATAATCTGTGGACCAACCTTGACCTTTGCGATTGGAAGCTTTGCTTTCTGGTAACGCTTTGGTGTCTGTTCCATCACCATTTTTGGAAGTCCGGCGTCTTTCATTGGCAGCATTTTCTTGTCGATGATCAACATATTCATCGGCTGTGCCGCCTCTACCATCTGTTCTCTCTGTGCACTCTGTTTCTTCTGTAATTTGTCACCGACTCTGTATAACACGAACATGATCGCAAGTGCTACCACGATGACAATAATCATGATTAACCACCAAGGCATGGTTCAAATCCTCCTCTAAATGTTATTTTTATCATACATATCCTGTATAAGCTGTGGAAACTCTGCATATCGCTCCTTGCGTTCCTTTGGAGGAAGTTCACAAGGATAGATCGGCTTTCCGAATTCAATCGTTACGCTATGGCTGTGAATCCGTTTCTTTGGTGCAGATTCAAGCATCAGATCGGAACGGCAGATCGATACCGGAACGATCGGGGATTTCGATTTCTCTGCCATCTTATATCCGCCCTCGCGAAATGGCAGAAGTGTGTCGGTCTGGTTTCTGGTTCCCTCTGGGAATACGACCATCGAATGTCCCTGCTTCATGTATTCCGTTCCCTGCTTGATCACGGATAAGCCCTGCTTGATATCTTCTCTGTCTAAGAACAGACATCCGATATCCCGCATATATAGTGGGAGAAGCGGAATCTTTTCCATTTCTTTTTTCGCAAGGAAGCCAAGTGGCTTGCCGATTGCTTCATGATAGATCAGAATGTCGAAATAACTGCGGTGGTTGCCGACGAATAACACCGGCCCGTCCTGCGGTATATTTTCTTTTCCGATGACGTTCACCTTGCATCCGGACAGTTTCAGTTCAAACCGGAAGAAGCCGGATACAAACCTGCGTGCTTTTTCCCATGATTTCTCAGGATTTTTCTTCCATAATTGTTTCATGTAGAGATGGTATGGCAGACAGAAGAACAGTGCCACCATCAATACGATTCCAACTCCCAATGTCTTCATAGATACACCTCTTATCGTCCAAACATTTTACAGGTTTCATATAATCTTGCTTCAAGTTCATGTGTCAGTGCGTCTTCTTTGTATCTCCATGCCCAGTTTCCTTCTCCGACACCCGGTGTGTTCATACGTGCCCAGGAATCTAAGCATAATACATCCTGCATTGGTACGATCGCCATGTTAGCAACAGAGCCAAAGCATGCACGGATCATAATCCAGCAGATGTCATAACCATCGGTTGAGAAGTAGCGGCGCAACTTGTCTTTGGAAGCTTCATATGCGTGCTTGTACCAGCCGAGGGTTGTATCGTTATCGTGTGTACCTGTATAGCAGACACAGTTACGAACAAAGTTGTGTGGAAGGAAATCATTTTCCTCCGGATTCTCAAATGCAAACTGCAATACCTTCATGCCAGGCAGACCGAATTTGTCGCGCAGCCCGATAACCGAATCATCGATCTCACCAAGATCTTCGGCGATAATCGGAAGATGATAACCGAGGGTTGCTTCAAGCTGTGTAAAGAAGTTTACACCCGGTGCTTCTACCCATTTACCGTTGATGGCGGTTTCTTCGCCATAAGGGATCGCCCAATATTTATCGAAACCACGGAAATGGTCGATTCGCAGGAAATCGCAGAGTGTCAGCTGGTAACGAATACGGTTCAGCCACCACTCATAACCGGTCTCGGTATGCTTCTTCCAGTTGTATAGCGGGTTGCCCCACAACTGTCCGGTCGCTGAGAAATAATCCGGTGGAACTCCGGCAACGACGGTTGGGTACCCCTTGGAATCTAATTGGAACAGGCTCTGGTTTGCCCATACATCCACACTGTCCCAAGCCATGAAGATCGGGATATCGCCCACGATGGAAATGCCCTTATCGTTTGCGTATTTCTTCAAGGTCGTCCATTCATAATAGAATAAGAACTGGATGAACTTGTAGTAGCCCATCTCGGTATCGAGCTTCTTCGCCCATGTTTCCTTCTGCTTCTTGGTTGGTTTCTTCAGGTTATCTTCCCACATGTACCAAGGCATGCCCTGATGATAGTCCTTGCCTGCCATGAACAATGCGTAATCCTCCAGCCAGACAGATGTCTCGCAGAAATTATCGTACGCCTGCTTCATCTCCGGATCGTCATGGATACCATCAGATAAAGATTCGTCGTGAAAACGGGAATAAGCAAGCTTCAAAAGCCCTGTCTTAAACTCAATCAACTCACCATAATTGATCTGCTCTGCGTTCCATGCCGGCATATCCCGGAAGTCTTCGTCGTAAAGAAGATGTAACTCCTTCAGATGATCCAGACTGATGATAAGCGGCTGTCCCGCAAATGCGGAGAAAGGCTGATATGGAGAATCTCCAAATCCGGTATGTCCGAGTGGCAGTACTTGCCATGTGTTCAATCCCGAACGTTCCAGAAAATCAACAAATCTATAAGCGCTTGCACCCAGCTCACCGATGCCGTAAGGCCCCGGAAGTGAGGTTGGATGAAGCAGGATCCCCGTGTATTTCTTTGGCTTTTTACTTGCGCCAGCTTCTTCTGCCATAATATTCTTGTCCTCCTAATTATGTATCTCCTATTAAACCAAACTTCATTATACAGAAAAACATGGAAATTATCTATATAATTTGTAAAGTTTTTCAAACAAAGGAATGGCTTTTTCGACCATATCCGTTGTCACGCAGTAAGAGATTCGGAAATGTCCCGGACATAAGAAGCTGTCACCCGGTACGATGATCAGGTTCAGCTCTTTGGCTGCGCGCCAGCAGAATTCATTTGCATCTTCCGTCAAGGCGCGTGGGAACATGTAGAAGGTTCCGCCCGGCTCAACCATCTCGTAGCCGATGCGTGTCAATTCTTTATATAAAATATTCTTGTTCGTCTCATAGATTGACAGGTCACTTGTCTGGTCAAGCACAGACTCCACAGCCATCTGGATGATGGAAGGTGGGCAGTTGTGTCCGGTAAATCTGGAGATCTGACCAGCCATAAGTACGAGAAGCTTTGCGTCTTCGCAGGCTGGGTTCACTGCCATGTAACCGATACGTTCACCTGGCAGAGACACGGACTTACTGAATGAGTAACAGCAGATCGTGTTCTCGTATAACTTGGAAATAAATGGTGCATCCACACCAGCAAATACAATCTCACGGTAAGGTTCATCGGAGATCAGGTAGATCGGATGTCCGTATTCCTTCTCTTTTGCACGCAGGATATCCGCCAGCTTTGTGATCGTGGCAGTTGAATAAACGATACCAGATGGGTTATTCGGAGAGTTGATGAGGATTGCCTGTACATTCGGGTTCAGGGCTTTCTCAAATTCCTCAAAATTGATCTGGAATGTGGTGATGTCGGCAGGAATCACGGTAAGCTTTGCACCGGTTCCTGTCACATAAGGAACATATTCCGGGAAATAAGGTGCAAAGGTGATAACCTCATCGCCATCCTTTGTCACGCACCGAAGCGCATGTGCCAGCGCACTGGCTGCTGCACTCGTCATGAAGATGTGATCCATCGTGTAGTTCATGCCAAAACGCTTATTCAAAGAATCGGCAACCGCCTGTCTTGTAGATGGAAGTCCAAGCGATGGGCTGTAACTATGCAGCTTCACCGGATCTTCGGTCTGTAACAGTTCGATCATGCGATTTGTAAATGCCTGTGGCACAGGAACGGAAGGGTTACCAATAGAGAAATTGTAGATATTTTCCATGCCAATTTCAGCGCCCTTTTTATTCGCATAGTCAAAGAACTGGCGGATAACGGAACCTTTTCCTGTCATATCCTTGTAGAATTCGTTAATCATGATATATTTCCTTTCTTTGATGATATTGATTTATCTGTGAAAACGCACTTTGAATTTGTGTATTTACCCGTCTCCGTTTCTGTAAATATAGATATGTTTGGGACTTAGAAGTTCTTGATGTTCTGTAAGTATGCAGCAATGGTTGAACACGATGTTCAACCAAGCCGCCACGGATGGCTAATTGGCGGCGGTTGCGTACGGTATAATATGTATATCAGAACATCTAGTACTTCTTAGTTCCAATACATCGTATATTTGCAGAAACGGAGGCGGGTATAATATACACAAATTCATGTGCGTTTCACAAATTAAATTCAATGTGAGTGAATTAGGAATAAACAGAAAACAAGTGGCGAGAAAAACCGGGGAGGGAATTAATTCGCCACTTGTTTGAGGGGAGAGAGGATTCAAATATATGAAAAGCTCTTACAATGCATACTATAACAATAAATTGTGTCTAAAATATGTTCTAATTGTGAAAAAGTTTTCACATCCTCAAATCCCTGCTGTTTATTCAGCGTCATAGCTCTTGATGGATGCATCAAGCTTCTGTAATGTCTTCTGAATGGAGTCGTTGATAACACCTGATTCATGTGCCATCTTACCAAACTCATGCGCAACAACGGTGAATCCGCGTCCGGCTTCGCCTGCACGTGCAGCCTCAATCGAAGCGTTCAGTGCAAGGATATTCTGCTTATTCTCAATCTTCTTTAATCCCTGCGATTTTCCGGCAAGCTCCTTGATCAGGGCAGCAGCACCAGCAATCTCTTCATTGAAAGAAGCGATTGCTTCCTCGTATTTCTTCTTGCGGTAGCCAGCCTCTAAGAGATTCTGGATAGCGGCAACCAGAATGGCAGCAGCAGCTTCGACAACTTCTTCGTCTGTATCCTCATCCAAAGGACCCCTCCTCTGTATCTCCCCCCACCAAAAGGCCCGCCAACAACCGTTGCAACCTCGACGTCATCGACTTCGATGCTCTCGCCAAATGCTTCTACATTATTTCTGGAAAATCCGAGCTTGTTGGAAAGGAAGTTACCTTCATCATCGAGAACAACGGCGATCATGTGTGTTGCAGCCGCCCACTGCTCTAGGATGTTATCAAGTGCTTCCATATCTAAATAATCATTTATAGTCATAAAATGCTCCTCCTTGTGCGTAACATATACCTAATCTTCATTTTACCGAATTTACAGAGGGATTTCAATAGCGGAACCAAATAAATTCTCGAATATTGTGGCGAATTTATGCAGGACGGAGGATAGATGCACAGATATTTACGACTGGGGTTGCACGAACATCTGGTGTAGGGTAAAATAAACGCAATTATTATGGTAAGGCAAGGATAAATGAAATGATTCAGATATTTGATACACATGCACATTATGATGATGAGAGTTTTGATGACGATCGCGAGCGGCTTCTGGCTGGATTTCCGGCACAGGGCGTACACGCGGTGACGAACATCGGAACGAATATCAGGGCGAGTGAAGAGACGGTTCGGATGACAGAAAAATACGAGAATCTGTACGGTGTGGTTGGTATATTCCCATCGGAAGTTGCGGAACTGGAGAATCCTGATAATGTCAAGCGTCTGAAGGAGCTTGCAAAGCATGACAAGATCGTGGCGATCGGTGAAATCGGACTCGATTATCATTATGAAGAAACGGACAAGGCATTGCAGCACAAATGGTTCGCCGGACAGATGGATATTGCACGCGAGTTAAAGTTGCCAATCGCGATCCACAGCCGGGATGCGGCGCAGGACACAATTCAGATCATGCGGGCTTCCCGCGCAGAGGAGATTGGCGGTGTGATCCATTGTTATTCGTATTCGAAGGAGAGTGCACGAGACTTCCTGAATATGGGATTTTATTTTGGCATTGGTGGCGTGGTGACATTTAAGAATGCGAAGAAATTAAAGGAAGCAGTGGCATATATTCCGCTGTCAAATATCGTGCTTGAGACGGATGCACCATACCTGACACCGGAGCCATTCCGCGGCAAGCGCAATGATTCATCGAAACTCGTCTATGTCGCACAGGCGATCGCGGATATCAAGCAGATTCCGGTGGATGAGGTGTATGCAGAGACATGGAAAAATGCGCACCAGATGTATAAAATTCAGAAGTAGAGAAATGGAGATAGAATGGAAAAGCTTAGCAATCCAAAGGTTACAATAGAGATCATACAGAAATATAATTTCGCGTTCCAGAAGCGGTTTGGTCAGAATTTCCTGATCGACGGGCATGTGATTGAGAAGATCATCCGGGCAGCAGAGATCACAAAGGACGATGTCGTGCTGGAGATCGGTCCGGGTATCGGCACGATGACACAGTATTTAGCCGAGGCGGCAGGGGAAGTATTCGCGGTCGAAATCGACAAGAATCTGCTCCCGATCCTTGCCGAGACACTTGCGGAGTATGATAACGTGACGGTCGTAAATGAAGATATCCTGAAGGTGGATATCGCGGCATTAACCGGCGGCAGACCGGTAAAGGTCGTGGCGAATCTTCCGTATTATATTACGACGCCGATCATCATGGGACTGTTCGAGAATCATATCCCTGCAACATCAATCACGGTCATGGTGCAAAAGGAGGTTGCCGAGCGGATGCAGGCAGGTCCGGGCGGCAAGGACTATGGTGCATTGTCGCTTGCGGTGCAGTATTATGCGGAGCCGTATATCGTGGCAAATGTACCACCGAACTGTTTTATGCCGCGTCCGAATGTCGGTTCTGCGGTAATCCGGTTGACAAGACATACAGAGCCGAAAATCGTCGTGAAGGATGAGAAATTCATGTTCAAGCTGATCCGTGCGTCGTTCAATCAGCGCCGGAAAACATTGCAAAACGGGATCAATAACTCCGCCGAATTATCAATCAGCAAGGATGCGGTTGTAGAAGCACTTCGGAAGATGGGACTTTCTGAGAGCATCCGCGGCGAGGCACTGACACTTGCGCAGTTCGCAGAGCTTTCTGATCTGTTGTGTGAGTAGCGTAGATCACAGTTATAGCGGTATTCGCGCAGGGGATACTGTGGGTGTGTGGCGTCGTATAAATGTATATTATGTCGTAAAAAATTTGTGATAAACAGACAACCCTCTGCATACATATATAGTACGTATTAATGCATGAAGGGGGAGCGTGGTCTGTGATGCAGCAGAGGAGATGGGTGTCTTATATTTACCGGTATCGCGAGTTCGTGCGATGCGAGATTGCCGGATTCATCAAGGTACAGAGAATCAGCAACAAAGATACGGATGTGACGAGAATACGAATGGGGATGAAAATGTACAAGGAATATGCGTGTACGTGTTATGCGTATCTGCTGTGGCATGGACAGGCGAAGCCATTTACAGCGGTGCAGTTCGCGGCGGGAGAACGCGATACGATCCTGACAAGTGTGGAGCTTCCGTGGAGCAACCCGCTAGGAGATGGTGTAGCATTTCCTGAATACGATGGTGTGTATTTCGTGTGTGACGACGGTGAGATTTTAGCCGGTATCTGGTCGACGGAGCGGTATGATCTGCGGCAGGTGCAGGTGACGGACAGGCAGGACGGGCTTGTGGAACAGGAAGAACCGGTGCTGGAATATGCAGGTGCCGGGACAAAGCCGCAGGAGGAACCTGTCGAGGAAATCCCACAGATTCCACTTCCTTCGGACATGGCAAATGGGTATGAGGAAATGCTTACGACATATCCAAAGTTACCGCTTTTTGCAGGAAGTCAGATTGTTGATGGAGTGAAGATTGCACCGCAGGATATCGGGAAGCTGGATATGGCGAACTGGAAGCTGGGCGTGAACAGTTTTCTTGCACATGGGTATTACAAATATCAGTATCTGATGCTTGGAAAGGTGAAGATGAATAAGGCAGAATTGCATGTGATCGGAGTTCCTGGAATCTTCACGAACAAAGAACGGTATCTGGCGAATATGTTTGGATTCCGTGTGTTTATTCCGGTGCGGAAAACGAAGATTCTGACCGGGAATTTTGGTTATTGGGTATCTGAAATTGTAGAATCAGAGAAGCTTCGTGTACCGCATCAGGTCAACGTAGTGTCCTAAGATGTTTGCACTTTGCGGCTCAAACTGTAATGGACGGAAGCCAAGCTTCGTCGCGAGTGTGATGGACGCAATATTTTCCGGGTGGATGCGGGCATCGACGCGGTGAATCTGGTAGTCATGTTCAAGTACATAGAGCGCCGCTTCGCAGGCTTCATATGCGATGCCGCGGTTCTGATAGAGGGCGTCAATTTTGTAGCCGATCTCAGCGTATGGTTCGCGGGAGGTGCGAAAAATATTGAAATTGATAGCGCCGATGATCTTATCCGGGCGGTCTTTTAAATAGATGTAATAACGCAGGAAGGTTCCCATCGTGTAAGCGATGTATTCGCGGTGCAGGGAAGACCAGTGGTAGTCCTGCGTGTAAAAGGATGCCGGACGCGTTGGCTCGTACTGCTCGAATGGGAGACGATTGCGCAGATAGAGATCTAAGACTTGTTTGGCTTTTGATTCATTTTCTACGCGCAGGATTAAGCGATTTGTATATTTTATCAGTGGTCCCATGAGCGTCTCCTTTCTGACGTTTGTGACTGTGGAATACAGGAACGATTCTTGTATCATGCAGCCATGAGGTCAGTATAGTACATTTTATGGGAACAGACAATAAAATGATACGGAAATGAGGTACAATATGAGGAAATTGAGTGAGGATGAGCGATATATGCGGCAGGCAATCACGCTTGCGAAGAAGGCGGCGGCGAATGGTGATGTGCCGATCGGATGTGTGATCGTCTATGAAGGAAAGGTGATCGCGCGTGGTTACAACCGGCGGAACGTGGACAAGACGACACTTGCGCATGCAGAGATCATGGCGATTAAAAAGGCGTCCAAGGTGCTGGGTGACTGGCGGCTGGAGGATTGCACAATGTATGTGACGTTGGAGCCTTGCCAGATGTGTGCCGGGGCGATCGTGCAGGCTCGGATTCCGAAGGTCGTGATCGGATGTATGAATCCGAAGGCAGGATGTGCCGGTTCCATTTTAAATCTGCTTGATATGAAGCAGTTTAATCATCAGGTGGAAGTAACACGGGGAATCATGGAAACAGAATGTTCAGCGATGATGTCCGGTTTTTTCGCGGAGTTGCGTGCAAAAAAGAAGGCAGCCGCGTTAAAAGAAAATAATGGGATGTCTTGACTTTACATAATTATTTTTATATACTAAAGAAGTATCTGTCGATATGGGGTTTATAAGAAACAGACTTTTCGATGGATATGCGTGGACTTGTTATAAAATTTCCGTGCAGCCGGGGAGATAGCGGTGCCCTGTACCCTCAATCCGCTACAGAGGGGGTGATGGCTGGTTTCGGGTTGTCTTCTTGTGAGGCTGCCCACGGTAAGTGGCGTTGATGTTTTGGTCTTGCGCGACAGGAATCTATGAACCGTGTCAGGTCGGGAACGAAGCAGCACTAAGTAGAACCTTCTGTGCGCCGCGAGGCAGCCGGGACTGAGTTAACTGCCGTGGTAACGCTCATGAGAGCTTCACAACACCAGCCGCACGGTTAAAAAAATATAAAATACATGTGGTATTTTTGGTAAAAAAATGGTATCATTTTAGAGATAGGTAAATGATACCTAACTTTGGGAAGAACAAAAGAATCGGGTGGCAAAAACAACGGCATGAGTGTAAATTATGCAGAAGTAATTGAATATGTGAAGAAGATGACTTCTGAGAACGGCAGGCCTTCGAACTATCCATTCCGTAGCCGGTTTGAGCACACGATGCGTGTGTATCGATGGGCGATCAAGCTGCAGTCAAAGCTTGGCGGAGATCTGGATGTGATCGTACTTGCAGCTTTGCTTCATGATATTGGATGGGATGATGAACGTCCACATGGAGAAGTTGGTGCAGAGCTTGCTGTAGAATACATGGATAGCATTGGAATTGATCCGGAGACGATCCGACGCGTGGGAGAGATTATTATGATTCACGAGGACAAGGATTCGGATGCTGATCTGTCGCTGGAATGTAAGATTGTGATGGATGCCGATCTGCTCGATGAAGTTGGAGCGATCAGTGTGCTGTGGGATTCGATGGCGACAGCATGTGAGGATGAGGCAAGCTACAAGAAAGCCTATTACCGGATCAAGAATTATTATAGAAATAACAAACCAAAGATTCGAAGATGCAAGACAGATGCAGCCAGAGCAGAATATACGAAGCGTATGCAACTGCTTGACAGTTTCATCTTCCAGTTGGAAAAGGAATTATTTTAAAAAAGCTGTTACGTTTTATGTGACAGCTTTTCTTTTTTATAGAGATTGATGATAGGGGAAATATTAAGTTGGAAAAGAAGCGATCCTTAGGTGTTAATTTCATATTTAATATGATGCGGACGATGATGGGTGTGATCATACCGCTCATTACATTCCCATATTCTTCCAGAGTCTTGGGACCGGAAGCACTCGGTAAGGTCGATTATGCGCAGGCGAACATGACATACTTCACGTTGTTGCAGGCGTTTGGCATTGGCGGCTATGCAATCCGGGAGGGTGCCCGTATTCGGGATGACCGAAAGAAAATGGATGAATTTGCGAGTGATATGCTGTCCATCAATCTGATGACTTCTGCACTTGCGTATGTGCTTTTTTTTGCTGCACTTGCGATTCCCAAACTTGCGGGATATCGGACGTTGATGCTGCTTTTTTCGACGACGATTATCTTGTCTGCGATCGGCGTGGAATGGCTCTTTACCATCTATGAGGAATATCAGTATATTACGATTCGTTCGTTTGTCATGCAGATCGTATCGGTCGTGTTGCTTTTCACATGTGTGAAATCCGAAGAAGATTATATGATTTACGCATTAACATTGGTGATTTCAAGTGTTGGTTCAAATGTGATGAATTTCATCCGGGCAAGAAAATACGTGAAGTTCAAGTTGCGGATCAGTAAGAAACTGCGGATTCATTTGAAGCCGATGTCGTATATTTTCCTGTTGGATGTTGCGTCGGCGGTGTATCTGGTTATGGATCGTTCTATGCTTGGTTATATTACCGGGGATGATACCGAGGTCGGACTTTACGCGGCAGCGATTAAGATTGCATCTGTGTTAACGTCATTCTTCAGTGCGTTATATGCGGTAATTCGTCCACGCGTCGCGTACATGATGGAGCGGGATGAGGAACAGGCGGAGAATCTGAATGATCTGACCGCGCGGCTTATATTGCTCTTTAATATTCCGATGGCGATTGGCATGTTCTGTCTGAGTCGGCAGGTGCTGCATTTGTTTGCGGGCAGCAAATATCTGGGTGTAACATCTACGATGCAGGTGTTGATGTTGAATGTTATCGTTGCAACCTTTAACAGCTTCCTGATCAATCAGTTGTTTATCATACACCGGAAAGACCGGTGGGCATCGACTGGTGTTGTGATTGGCGCAGTTACAAATGTCTGTTTAAATGCGTTGACCATTCCGGTATATGGGAAATTTGGTGCCGCAGCCAGTACGGTTGCAGCGGAACTGGCAATCTTCATTTATGCAAGTATCAAAGCCCGGCATATGTATCCGATCACAAAGCTTGGCTGGCAGCTCGGTCAAAGCTTGATTGCATGTATTCCGATTGTGTGTTGCTATAACTGGTGTGCACATAGTCAGTATTCAGATCTTCTGACGATTGCGTTGACCGTTTCAATTGGTGCAATTGGATATTTCGCGATTATGATATTGTTCCGAAATCGTCTGGTGATAGATGGAATTGAGAAGATAAAAGAGCGTTTTTCAAGAACGCCGGTATAAAAGAGTGAGAAAAATAAATCCCCTGAGTCGGGGTCTGACTGTAACAAATCAGAGCGCCATTCAGGGGACTTTTGTTTTTATTTGTTTGCTAACTCATCAATCATATCACAGATCATCGTGATGGCGTCGGACTTCGTGGAAAGTTCCATTGCCTTGATGTAATGATCGTGATTTTCGTACACTTCATTGACTGCGGCAAGCAGTGACTCGTTTGTCAGGTCTTCCTCTAACAACAGCTTGGCGTAGCCGCGCTTGTCGAAGGACTGTGCATTTAAGATCTGGTCGCCCCGGCTCGCTGCAAGCGATAATGGAATCAGAACGCTTGGTTTGCGGAGTGCCAGAAGTTCGCATATTGCATTGGCACCGGCACGGGAGACAACGATATCTGCTAATGCGAGCAAGTCAGCAAGCTCCTGCTTGATGTAGTCGAACTGGACATAATGCGCAGTTCCGTTATAGCTTTCGTCGATATTTCCTTTTCCGCAGAGGTGAATGACGTTATATTTCTTCGTCAGTTCCGGGAGACATGAACGGATCGCTTCATTGACACGTACGCTGCCAGAGCTTCCGCCGATTACCAGAAGAGTTGGACGAACCTCTGTAAAGCCACAGAAGGTCATCGCTTTTACAGCGTCACCGGCAAATAATTCCTGACGGATCGGTGTACCAGTTACAACTGCTTTTCCTGCAGGAAGATTCTCCATTGTCTCTGCGAAGTTGCAGCACACCTTGGATGCCTTTGGAATACTGATCTTGTTTGCAAGTCCCGGCGTCATATCAGATTCATGGATAATACATGGAATCTTCTTCGCACTTGCGGCGAGAACAACAGGGACAGAGACAAAGCCGCCTTTGGAAAATACAACATCCGGCTTTAACTCCTTCATCAGTTTTTTCGCTTCGTTGAAGCCTTTGATCACGCGAAATGGATCAGAGAAGTTGCGCAGATCGAAATAGCGGCGCAGCTTTCCGGTTGCAATTCCGTGATATGGAATGCCCATATCTTCAATCAGTTTTTTCTCCATCCAATCAAAAGAGCCGATATATTGAATATCATATCCGCGCTCCTTTAAGGTTGGAACGAGAGCCATATTGGGTGTTACATGACCAGCGGTTCCGCCACCGGTTAATATAATACGCTTCATGAATGGTTGATCCTCCTACTTATACCTTTAACCTATGCGTGAAGTGCCTGCTTTAATGCCTGTGCAAGCTGATCCGGGCAGGATGTGCTCTTGAATCCGCACGTTGTGCCTTCCAGCCGCTTGATAACTTCCTCTGCATCCATGCCCTCCACAAGCTGTCCGATGCCCTTTAAGTTACCATTACAGCCGCCCGTGAATTTCACATTATGCACCTTGCCATCTGTAATCTCAAACTCGATCATCTGGGAACAGGTTCCCTTTGTCTTATATGTCATTGTGTATCATCCTTTCTCGTGTGTAACAATTATATTATACGTTTCGCGTTCCTATTATAGCATAAATATAAAGTTCCTTAAACCCATATTTTCTGTCACATTTACAAGGATTTTTACGACCGAACAGGGGTTGCATTCTGAAGTTCACCTTCTCTATAATCGCCATCAGACAGTGAGGAGAAAAAAGGCTGTCGGTCCAAAAAATCTTAATGGAGGGATTTTGTATGCTGCAAAAAATCATGGAAGTTTCAACCGGGGTCTACATACTATGGGGGTTAGGCGTGTTAGGAGTGCTTATGAAGATACTGGCAAATGCTTACATGAGTAAAATGGTGCGAGCATCGACAAATCTGGGAGAGACAAAACGAAAGAAGCTTCGCAATATGTGCCGGCAATATGAAAACAAAAAAGGCTTTGGACTGTGCGGAGGCGATGAGGAGGCGTATGCAGAAAGCTTTGTGAGGGGGTTAAAATTCCTGACGCGCCCGATGGAATTCTGGAACCGGAGCGGAACCGTGTTGTCGCTCGTCGTCTGTGGCACGATGGCAGGAGCGTATCTGTATTACGATCCAAGCTGGAGAGGCAGTCCGGACATGCAGTTTTTCTTAGCGAATAGTATTTTAGTATGTGCATGTTTGCTCGTGCTTGATCATATATTGGTTATAAATAATAAAGTGGAAATCCTGAAAGCGAATATCCGCGGGTACCTGGAACGGATTCCGAAACCGCGAGAGCAGACAGCGGCTGCGGTACGTCCCTTTGTAGTGAAGCAGGAGATGTCGGCGGAGAAAGGGGAACATGCCGACAACGATGGATCACCGCAGACAGATGCATCCGGGGAAGAGTCCGAAGGCGGGACAATGCAGGAGAAAGAGAGTGCCGCCAGTGAGGAGACGCTCAATCGCTTTTTGGCAGAGTTCTTTTCTTGATGGGAAACTATAATGTAGGAAATGAAACAAAAAATGGTTCGCGTTGTGTTTGTAAATGGAAAGGAGTGGTTTGCCTTGCAGGGATTCTGATCTCTCTGGTAGTTGGTAGTTTTTGTGTTGTTACATATGGAGCATCCGCGGGGGAGGCGGATGGAAGTGAATCAGAGCAAGTGGATACATCCGGGAATCCGACGAGTGATGTGGAAGATGGGTTGACTGGTACAACCGGAGGATATGCGGAGCAGGAGGATGGAGATTTGCCGATTCATAGTATGTTTGACCAATGCAGGAAGGTTTTCTGCCGGTATCAGACATACCCGATTGAAAATCATTTGAAAGAAAAAGAGGCGTACCAAAGCCTTGATAACACCAAGCTTTCATGGTGGTTCCGGCGGGATATGAACCACGGACCGAGCGGGTGCGATGACACGATCGATATCTCCGAATACGACGCGTACTATTTGGATCAGAATGCTTCAAAGAAGAATGAAAAAGTCGTCTATCTGACATTTGACTGCGGGTATGAGAATGGATATACCGAGCAGATGCTGGATATCCTGAAGAAGGAAGATGTTCCGGCGTGCTTTTTCGTGACACAGACGTACATCCGGGATAATGTTGCCATAGCGAAACGAATGAAGGAGGAAGGACATCAGGTGGGAAATCATACCATCTACCATATATGCATGCCGGATAAGTCCTATGAGGAGATTGTGCAGGAGGTCAATGGTTGCGCGGATTATATGAAAGAGGCAACGGGATATGCGATGGACCCGTACTTAAGGCCGCCATGCGGTGAGTATAGCGCACGGACACTGGCAATCACCCAGGACCTTGGTTTCAAAACTATTTTTTGGAGCATGGCATATATGGATTTCGATGTGAATAACCAGCCGGGTGTTGATTTCGTGATCGACCATTTCAATAAATATCATCACAGCGGGGCAATCATTCTGATGCACAACGTATCGTCATCGAATGCTGGGGCGCTGGAAAAGGTGATTGCAAACCTGAAGGCAGAGGGGTATCGGTTTGCAAGTTTGAATGAATTGCAATAAATGTGATTCGCATAGGGAATAAAGTGGTAAAGAGATGTCTATGATATTCAATTCATGCTCAGACGCGCTTTCGCTCGGTTCAGCA
>ERZ780012.306-NODE-306-length-19970-cov-2.95576_pt1 | contig 19970 bp, 16 predicted proteins | sample MGYA00511869_ERZ780012 | MGnify/ENA primary metagenome ERZ780012 (study PRJEB29588, sample SAMEA2161608) | human gut metagenome | biome: human gut; feature: human-associated habitat; material: faeces | place: Denmark | collected 2008/2010 ... | reverse complement strand
AAAAGGGGCGCACACCCCCGCCCAAAACCCGCCGCCGCTCTCGCCATAAACGAATCGGGGTATTCTTTTACCGGACGCGCTTCCGCAAGCCCGGCAACGAGCACTTTTTGAGGTTCTTCGGGTTCTTTGCGAACGGGAGCGTCCGTAAAGAGTTTGCCGAGCAAAAGTTTTTTGGGCTTTTGAGGCACTGAATAAGCCGAATTAGGATTGTTGTTTGCCATATACACTCCTACAAAACTATATAATTAAATAGATTATACATTATATCGAAGCAAATATCAAATAAATCGCAAAAATATATTTGTCCTTAAAAGCACCCCGACGATTTTGTCCGCATATAATGTTTTAGACAAAGAGCGTAGACGGTCGAACGAGCGGAGTTTTGCAAAATACAACACGTCCGAATTGCGGCTTTTTATTGACAACTTGCCTTGTCGGTGTTAAATTTTTCTACATAAGCGGCTAGGAGGCAATATGAAAAAGTTTAACGTCGCCGTTGTCGGCGCAACAGGCATGGTCGGAGGCAAATTTCTCGAAGTTCTCACCGAAAGACAACTTCCCGTGGACAACTACTACCTTTTCGCATCCGCAAAAAGTGCGGGCAAAAAGATAGATTTTATGGGCAAGGAGCACACCGTCATCGAACTTACAAAAGAGAACGTCACCGCGCTGAAAGGCAAAGTTGACTTTGCGCTCTTCTCTGCAGGCGCAGGCGTGTCGAAAGAGTTTGCGCCTATATTTGCCGAAATAGGCGCAATCGTCGTTGACAACTCGTCGCAATGGCGCATGCACGACGACGTTCCCCTTGTCGTGCCCGAGGTCAACCCCGAGGACGTGAAGTGGAATCACGGCATAATCGCAAACCCCAACTGCTCCACGATTCAGGCAGTCGTTGCGCTCAAACCTCTATACGACAAGTTCGGCATCAAGCGCATAGTGTACTCTACCTATCAGGCAGTGTCGGGCGCGGGCGTTGCCGGCTACAACGACCTAAAAGACGGAATCAACGGCGCAGCTCCGAAGAAATTTCCTCGTCCGATAGCTTTTAATATGCTCCCCCATATCGATGTATTTATGGAGGACGGCTACACCAAAGAAGAGTGGAAAATGATTGTCGAAACACGCAAAATTTTGCACGACGAGTCTTTGCGCGTTACGGCGACAACCGTACGAGTTCCGGTGTTCTACGGTCATAGTGAGTCGATAAACGTCGAGTTCTGCAAAAAATGCGAAAAACAAGACGTCGTAAACGCACTTGAAAACTTTCCGGGAATCATCGTTATGGACGACGTGAAAAACAACGTCTACCCCACCCCTCTCGACGCCGAAAATCACGACGAAGTTTTTGTCGGCAGAATCCGTATGGACGAGAGCGTGGACAGCGGCGCAAACCTGTGGGTTGTTGCCGACAATATAAGAAAAGGCGCGGCAACCAACGCCGTGCAGATTGTGGAATTGCTTATAAAAAACGCTTTGGAGGCATAAATGATTTTTAGGGGCACAGCCACCGCGCTCATCACACCTTTTACAGAAGATGACAAAGTGGACGTGCAGGCGATACGCAATATCGTCGATATGCAAATCGCAAACGGCATAAACGCGCTTGTCGCTCTCGGAACGACGGGCGAGCCGGCAACGTTGTCCGAAGAAGAAAAAGAGCAAATCGTAAGAGTGTGCGTAGAACAAACGAGCGGCAAAATTCCGCTCATCGTCGGCGCAGGCTCAAACAGCACGAGGCAAGCCGTCGAAACTTGCCGAATGGCGCAAAAACTGGGCGCAGATGCGCTTTTGGTGGTTACGCCCTATTACAACAAATGCACTCAGGAAGGGCTTGTCGAACACTACGGCGCAATTGCCGAGGCGACAAGCCTTCCTATTATCTGCTACAACGTCGCTTCACGCACGGGCGTGACTATCCTGCCAGAAACCTTTGCCCGCATTGCGACCGAGCACAAAAACGTCGTTGCAATCAAGGAAGCAAGCGGCAATATGGAGCAAATCGAAAGATGTTTGCGCCTTTGCCCCGATATGGTGATAAGCGGTGACGACGCGCTCACCGTGCCGATTATGGCAATGGGCGGGCTGGGTGTAATCAGCGTTGCAAGCAACGTATGTCCTAAATACGTGAGCGATATGACTCGTTTCGCACTCGAAGGCAACTACGAAAAGGCAAGGCAAATGCAACTTGCCATGCTCCCTCTCGTATCAGCTCTGTTTTGCGAAGTCAACCCCATTCCTATCAAAAAGGCGATGCAGCTCAAAGGCTACTGCTCCTCGAAACTTCGCTTGCCGCTCACGGAAATGACAAAAGAAAATGCCCGAAAACTTGCAAATATCCTTGAAGATTATTGATTCTTTCGATGAAACTTATTTGAATACAACAACGGAAAAGGCGACTGCATTGCAGTCGCCTTTTCAATACTGTGTTTCAATTCTTACGCCGCTTTGCTCGGCTTCGTTACGAGTGCGTTGCAGCCTTCGTATGCGTTTTGAGCAAGGTTCTTGACTTGCGTTACGCCAATAATTTCGGTGAGTGCGGAGCAGTTGTAGAAGGCGTGATCCGCGATTGTGGTAACGGTGTTTGCCAGCGTCGCGGTTGCAAGTTTCGTGCAGCCTGCAAATACGGATTGGTTGATTTCGACGAGTTTGGTATTTGCGCTCAAATCAATCGAAACAAGTCCGCTGCCCGCAAATGCGTTTGCGCCCACGTAGTGAAGCTCGGTTGCGTGCGAGAGGTCGATACCTTTGAGAGCGGAGGTGTTTGTAAACGCACCGTTGCCGACGTATTCGACTTTGCCGTTGACATATTTTAGCGTTCTGAACATCACGTTGCTATTTGACGAATAAACGTTTGCGGTGACGGGCGCGCCGTTTTCGTAGGTGAGCGACGCTTCTTTTGTGAGAGTATCGGGCAAGAACACTTCCGTGCCGTCTTTGACTTGAAGCGCGTTTATGCCGGCAACGTTGTAGACGACTTTCTTTGTGCCGACAACAGTATATTGTCCGCCGATTGCAAGCACTCCGTTGTATTCGACGCCTTCGAGGTTGCTTACCGTCGCATTGTACACGATTTCGGTTTCGGATTCCGAAACGAGTTCTTTTGCAAAGTTCGCGTCCGAAAGCACGGCGTATTCCGCATTAACGTTTTGTGCCGTATAGACGTTTTCAAGCGCAACGCAGTTTGCAAACGCTCTTGCGTTTATCTTGTCGATATTCGCTCCGAGATACACGGCTTTGAGGTTTTTGAAGTTTTCGAATACACCCGTAGACGAATCGTTTTTGCCGATTTCGGAGACAATATACTTGTCGCCGTTTGCGGCGGTCCATATTGACGGAAGAACGATTGTTTCGGCACTCGACGCCTTGCACGACACGATTCTGACCTTTCCGGCAAATGTTTCGCCGTCAAGTTCAACGGTTTGAGTATCCGCAATTTCATATTCGAACAAACTTGCGTCGGCTTCGAGCACCACGAAGTACACGATCGGGATTTCGATAACGCCGCCGAGCACGTCGTCGGCCGCATACTTCACTCTCAAAGTGTGGATGCCCAGCGTCTTTGTGTCAACCGACGCGCCGTTCACCAACGTAAATCCGTTTGACGTGGAGAGCGATTTGAGCGTCACGCTGCCGTCTTGACCGATAAGGCGCACTTTGAACTTGGCAAACGCAGAAGCTACGTTGCTGTTGAGCGGAATAGAAATCGCGCCGTCTTGTTCGAGTTGCTCGACTTGCGAAATTTCAACCGCATATTTAAACTTAAACTTGTACGTTCCGATATTGTGGAAGTTTACGGTTACGACAGCTTCCGCCTCGGCAGTCGTTCTCGTAGTGATAAAGTTTTCTATTCTGTCAATATCGAGCTCGTGTTGCACGCCGTCGATGTCGGTGTACACAAACTTGCCCTCGCCCGCCTTATACGAGGTGTAGAAAAGCGGAATATCCGCACCTTCTTGTTTACCTTCGAAACCTTTGAGATAGTAGTTTCCGGTGCCGGTAACGTTGATTGTCGGCACACTGTTGCCTTCCTCGTAGAAAGACGGATTGCCGTTGATTGCGTTGTACACCGTTGCGACGTACAAATGCTCGTCACCGATGTTGATTTGGCAACCATCGGTGCTGTTGTTGTATGTGAACGTCACGACGTATTTCGTCACGCCCTCTTCATAGAGGCTGCCGTATTTTTCGTCGCCCTTTGTGACGAGGACAACTTGGACGTTGTTTTTGACTTTGTCAAGGGTTTCGGTGTTGTCCACGCCCGTGTTGTTGAGCACGACAAGTCCATTTGCGATTGCGTCGCCGTATGTCGTGTCAAAAGCGTTTTTGTCTGCTGCGGTTTTGAGAAGAACGGTGTCTACGACGTCGGTGTTGATATAAACCTTGTCAACCTTTTCCTCAACGAAGTTTGCTTTGTTGAATCCGTAAAGTTGCGCCCACGCACGAGTGATTGCATCGCCTGCGGCAATCGTTCCGTTGTTGATTGCTTCGAGCGTCGCAAGCACTTCCGACGTGAAGTAGAAGTTTGCGTTGTGGATAAGGTTTCCGCTTGCGTCGGCAAAAGCGTTGTCCGCAATCATAGGTGCGCCGACAAGTTTGTTGCCCTCAACGCCGACCTTTGTACAAATAAAGCTTTCAACCGCGCTTGCACCCTTAAACGCATAGTTGTCGATATATTTGACGTTGACGTCGAATTTGACCGTCTTGACGGTGTTTGCGTGTTGATAGAACGCTTCTTCGCCGATAGAGGTTACGTTTGAGGGAACGATGACGTTCTTCGAGCCTTTTCCGTCGTCAAAGTATTCCACGAGGAAGACTTCGCCGTCCGCTCCTTCCACAACGACAAGTCCGTTTGCGTGCGTCGTTGCGTCTTGAATCCATTGCGTGCTCGTAAACGCACCCTTGCCCACCGTAAGAGGTTTGCATGCCGCAAGGTTTATGGATTTGAGGTTTACGCAACCATCGAATGCGTGCGGTGCGATGTGCTTGACGTCCGAAAGAATACGAGTGTCCGTCGCACTCTTGTCGATGAAGCGGTAATACACTTTGCCGATGACGATTGCCTTGTAGTCGGAGTTGTAGTTTCCGCTTGTTTCTTTGAGCATAGACGTGCCGCTAAATGCGTTTTCGCCGACGTATGCGAGTTTCGAGCTTGTACTCACCTCGACTTTTGCAAAGTTTTCGAGATTTGCAAACGCGCCGTTTTCTATTCTTTGCACGTTGTCACCGAGAGTAATTGTTTCAAGTGCGACAGCGTTTGCAAACGCGCCGTTTGCGATTATCGTCACCGCTTTAAGTTGGGTGTTGAGTGCTTCCGCATTCGGTATTTCGGCAGGATAATAATCACCGGAAAGGTCAAGCGACTTGACAAGGTCCGCCCTTACGGTTGTGTTTTCGCCGTCGTTGTATTCCTGTCCGACAAACTTGTACAAAACCTTACCGATTACGATAAATTGTTTGCCGTTGTTGTTTTTGAAATAATTGTTTTCAAACTCGGAGCCGTAGAACACGTTTTTGCCGACGCTCTCCATTTTCTTATCGTCCGTGATAGGCACTATATTTCTAAGGTTGGGAGCATGAGCGAATGCTTGCTCTCCTATGATTTGGAGATTCGAGGCTTCCGAGAAGTCGAGTTTCGTGAGTGCTTTAAGATTCATGCACGCCTTTGCCGAAATCTCGCTTACGGGGCGAGTTGCTCCGAGATAGGTGAGTTCGGCGGGGATGATGAGTTCGCTCACGGATTCGTCCGCAATCTTATCGATGCAGACAGAGCCGTCCGCTTTGACGGACAGTCCGCCCTTGAACACGACTTCGGTGTAATATGCGCTGAGCCTTGCAAGACGCTCCTGGGCATTTTCGGTGTCATTGAACACCCACTTGACATAGCCTTTTTCGCTTGTGCCGTCGACGGTCGTCATATTCGAAAGCGTCTGGCATTGATAGTCGTTGTAAATTCCGTCAAATTTGACGTATTCGCCGTTGCCTTTTACAAGCAAATCTTTGATTTGCGAAATCCTCACGTAAACGCTCTTCGCCTCAGAACCGTCGCGTTTTTGCGGCGAAACGGTGATTTTTGCGACGTATTCGCTGTAATTATGGTTATATGCAAAACCGCTGAAATCGATTCTGGTGAGCTTTTCGCTTTCGATGCCGAACGTCGAAGTTGCATTCACGACGGTAAAGCCCTTTGCGGCGGCGATTTCATCGCTTGAAATTTCCGTGCCGTCGTCGGCTTTTGCGTTTTGAACGTCGTTTTTGAACTCACCGCCCATCATATAGAGCGTGTAGGAGTAAACGCGCATAGTCCAGCGTGCGACGAGAGTTATATCGGACGTGCCGACCGTCTTTGCAAAATTCCAAAGAGTGTCGTTTTCGTCCCACTCGCCCGCCTTCGTGCCGTTGTCGAGATACCAACCTGCAAAGTAGTATCCGCTGTACACGTTGAAGATGTCCGTTGCCGGAGCAACAGCCTTGCCGTACGAACGGCGCACGGTTTGCGTGGATTTGAAATCGGGGTTTTCGCTGGGATTGACCTTGCCGCTTTCAAGTTGAGCGTCCGAAGGAACGGCAAGATTGAACTTCACGTTTACGGTGTCGTTCGTCCATTTTGTCTGGAAAGTTTTGTTGTTGAAAGAACTGTCGATTGTAAGGGGAAAATTGTTTGAGGTTGCGCTGTACGTCTTGTTGTTTACGCTGACGCTTTCAAGCGCTCTTGCGGGCTTTCCCTCGCCCTCGTCCTCTATTGTCATTCTGAAAGTGGAGATAAATTCGTCCCAAGATGCGATCGAAACACCGCTGTCAACGCTGACGCTGACCGTTTGTCCGTTTTGAGAAGTCGTGCCGAATGCGGCGTTGGCGCGTCTTTCACCGTCCATAAGGTTGAAAGTGAGCGTCACTCTTTCAACGGGAGCGAGCCTGTCTTGAAGGTGCAAAGCAAACGAGCCTTTTGCGTAAACGGCGTTGCCGTCGTCGTCTTTGCCCGTTTCCACTTGGACTTTTATTTGATGATGTCCCGCCCTCTTGACGTTTGCTCTGTCCTCGTCCGTTTGGAGCATATTTTCGGTGAGATTGCCGTGAATGCCCTCCGTAGTCGCGTTCGTTTGCGTGTTGAGATAAACCACGCAATACTCGACGTCGGAAATATCGAACTCGTCAACGTACATGCTCTTGAACACGGACGTTACGCCCTTTGGGAAGGAAAATTTGAGCTGCGCCGTCATCGGTCCGCCGACACCGACCCTCCGCCACCGCCGGTTTCGATTATATCGGACGGGTTGATGCTGTCGGGCAACTTGCCTGCGTCTTGCGCGCCCTTGTTGCACGCAACCATACTTATCGCAAGCACGACAAGCAAGATAGCAATCAAAAATAAACTGACTTTCTTTCTCATAACTTTCACCTTACACGTATGCGCACTCTCGCGCACATAATATAGGAATACAAATATAATACTACATTATCCAAACAAAATTGTCAACATCAAATGCCGAATGAGGCTTGCTTGCATGAAAAAACCGTCTGAATAGACGGTTTTTTGCAAGTTATTTTTCGTAATTTTTTTATTTTTTGCCGAGTTTGTAGGCTTCTTCGATGCAAAGAGCATACTTTGTGGCCGCCATAACCTTGTCGAACATAAACCTATAAACGTGCTTGTCGTCGTACATATCCACCGCGCTTCCCGGCAAATTCGCAACGGTATCGCACCTCGACACCGCAAACTCGACGTGTTTGAATTCGTCCTCGACTTTTTCCGTTCCGTTTGCCGTGTCGAAATCGAGGGACATATTATTCACGCCGTATTTGGACTTCACTCCGACAGGTCTTTCCTGCCAGTCGGTATCGAAGCAAAGTTTGTCCTTGTCGAGAGTCAAAACGCCGTTCGCCACAAAACGATAGCCGTTGTTAAGCTCGTTTTCCACAAACAAATTGACCGTGTTAGATAGCTTAAAATCACCGTTTTGCACTTCTTTTGCAACAAGTGCGCGCTGTTCGTCGTACCACAAATCTATACGCTCCGGGCACACTCCGTCCCCTTGCGGAACGAGTCGTCCGTCATAGCCGTAAACCACGTCGTTTCCGCAACGGTTGCATTTCAAATGACTGCCGCTCGAACTCATTTCAAACTCACTGCCGCACTTGGGGCAACGATACAAAAGTCTGTCAAGCCCTTCCGCATAGCGGCTACCTTTGAAAATAATGCCGTTTTCAACCTGCCACTTATGCTCGTTTTGATAGAGCGCGCCGCAAATTTTTTGATATATTTCCTCTTTCGAAAGGCTTTTGGCTTCTTCTTTTGTGAAAAGCATATCGCAATTGGTTACGACTCTTCCTCTTCTTACGAAACGGAGATTGTACGCCCACTTCGGACGGGCGAGGCTTGCCCCTTGCATTTTAATCACGCCGACGGGATAGCCAAGCCACTGCACGAGCCTTGCAATCGAGGGCGCAATCGCACCCGTAACGCCGTTTGCAGACACCTTGCCTTCGGGACAAATGAGCACGCTTATACCTTGGTCGAGATACTTTTTGATATTCTTTATGCACGCCAAATCCGCAAAATACTGCTTTTTGGTGATTGCGTGATACGAGCCGAGAAGTTTTGCGAAAATCGGCATCGAGTACATCATGTTTTCCGCAACGACGAAGTTCAAAGGCGCGCCGTACATCGCCGAAGAAAAGTGAATAAAATCGTATGCGGACAAATGATTGCACACGATAAGCATCGCGCCGTTTTTCTTTTGACGTTTGAAAGATTTGCTCTTTTTGCAAACACCGTGCAAAAACGGTCTGACAAACCTGCACAATCCCAAAAAGAAACGACAATACGCCTTTGAGAAAGGCGCGTCGCTCTTGTTGTTTTTTTCCATTTTCACTCTTTTTTCGTCCATACTTAACTTATATCAAAACAAAGCGCAAAAGTCAAGTAATGATGACTTTGCCGCAACGCACAATTGCGGTTCGTTTAGTATTTTCAGTCGAATATCAACCGAATATGAGTTTTTCGATTTCCTTCAAAATTCTATCGTTGTTTTCAAAGTCCATCGCAGGCACGAAAATATCCTCTATCGACATATGCGCTTGCCGTGCCTTGTTCAGTCTTTCAACCGCAAACGCCGTTTGCAACACCACGTTGTTCGCTTCTTCCGTTGCGTCGTCTTTGTCGTATCTTTCGCCGAACACGCCGAGATCTATAACGGTGTCGTTTGCAAAATGTCCCGGATTTTCCACGTATGCGTCGGTGCCGCAAATCATACCTTCGCACGTTGTTGGATCGAGGGGCGAAAGCAGCAGCGTAACTCCTTTTCTCAACTTGCTCATTTCGTCGAAAAACACTTTCTTCGCATAGGCGCATCCTTTGACGAGAGTAACTCTCTTTTCTCGCAAATGGTCGAAATACTCGCTCTCTCCGCTTGGGCATATAGCGCGCGAAAACAGCTCTCTCACCTTGTTTCCCACAGGCTTTAAATCACGCGCCACAGAGGACGCGTACGCCCTTATTTTGTCCTCGTCAACGCCTTGTTTTTCAATCTCGAATTGATTGTACAAATGACGCAAAGCAGACTTTAAATATTGATATACGCGCATAAAGTGTTGTTTTTTGCATATCATCTTGTTTTCAACCTCTTCTCTCACCCCCTGAAGTTTGCTTGCGTCAAGGCTCGACGCAAGATCGAAAATCACATCCTTGACAACGGGAATATCCACGCCGCTTGCATGCGGAGAAGTTGCGTCCACAACCGCAACGTTTTTGTCTTTGACAAAAACTCCGTCAAGACTTTGAGGGTCTCCCGAACAAAACCACAACTCGTAATCCAATCCCAAAGACTTTGCTTTTTTTGCGATTTTCTTCATCATGGAAGACTTACCCGTGCCGCTGCCGCCCTTCAAAAGCACGACTTTTTCTTTTGATTTCAGCTCCTTTTCATACAGATTGAAAAAGCCGTAACCGCTGTTGTTTCCGAAAAAATATCTTTCCATACTCACCTCGATTTATTCTATGTGCTTTTTCTTGCTTTGCGTGCATTAACTCATTTTCAAAAGGCTGCATAACATACCGTATGAACAAAAATTACGCCATCGTACACGAAACCGACGAGAGAATGTTTTATCTCAAATCAATGCTCAAAGGAGTGTGCTTTCGCATGCCCACTCACGTGTTTGCTCCAAACGTGCTTGTCGATGCAAGGACGCTTTCAAAAGTGGAGGACGGTGCACAAGTGTTTTGCGGCAGGGTGAGCGACGAAGCGAGCGCGCTTGCAAACAGCAGAGATATAACCCTTTGCACGTACAACGACAGCGAGCGTTTTCAAGCGATAAACTCGCGGCTGACTGCGGAAGGCGCGCTTGAAATTGTAATCGAACACTCAAAAAAATCCATTGCGGACTGCTACGTTTTGATTATGGGATTCGGGCGCACGGGAGCGGCTATGGCAAAGATTTTGGGCAAGTTGGATGTTGCTTTCGACGTCGTATCCACATCGTCCGTGCGCCCTGCTCATGCCTTTGCAAAGCACGTTTTGCCTATGCACGACTTCGATTTTGAAAAATACGACGTCGTGATAAACACGATTCCCTCACCAATCGTGAGCGACAAAGAACTGATGAACATGAAAGACGATTGCGTATATATCGACCTTGCCTCCAAATCGGCTATAAACCTTGACTATGCAAAATATCTGGGGATAGACGCCGACATATACCCTGCCTTGCCTGCAAAAACCTGTCCCGTCAGTGCGGCAAAGGCAATGTTCGACTACATCATGGAGGTGAAAAAATGAAGAAAATAGGACTTTGCGTGACAGGCTCGTTCTGCACGTTTTCAAATCTTCTCACTGCCGTCGACGCGCTTGTGGACGCCGGCTATGAGATTGTCCCCGTGTTCAGCTACAACGTGTCCACGCTCGATACTCGCTTTTTTAAGCAAGCGGACTTTGAAAAATACATTGTCGAAAAAACAGGGAAAACGCCCATTAAAACGATAGTCGAAGCCGAAACCATCACGAAATCCGGCATAGAGCTTATGCTCGTTGCTCCCTGCACGGGCAATACGCTTGCGAAAATCGTCAACGGCATCACCGATACGCCGACTACGATGGCAGTAAAAGCAACCCTGCGCACAAACAAGCCCGTCGTGCTGTCTATCTCGTCAAACGACGCACTGGGCGCAAACGCTCAAAACGTCGGAATTGCGCTCAACACCAAAAACTTATATCTCGTACCTTTCGGTCAAGACGCGCCGAACAACAAACCGCACTCTTTGATTGCGGACGTCTCTCTCATTTTGCCAACGATAGAAAAAGCGTTAAACCACGAGCAAATCCAACCGGTAATACTCTAATCTGTCGCACAATTGCGGTAAGTATAAAAAACAACGGATTCCGAATTGTGAAATCCGTTGTTTTTTGTTGTAAAATCGATAAAATCGCAACTTTTGTCTAACCTATTTAAACGAAGAAACGCTTTTTGATTTCCGTGCCGAGCACTGCCCTGCCAAAAATCAAAGAGAACGCAACTTGCGCAAGCCCTACTCCCAACGTTGCCACCGATGCGATCCAGTTGTATCCGTCGAAATAGAGCGACAAGCAATAGTTGAGCGGAAAAAGTGCAATCATAAAGATTGCGAGCAAGAAATAGTAATAGGCAAATCTATACCATTTTTTGCTGATAAAAATCGTAAGCGTCGTCACAACGGAGAGCGCAAACGCCGCGCAGGGAATCACATAGGAAAGCGCGATATAAAACTTGCCGAAATGCAAGCATACCAGCACCGCAAGCACGCATAGCCAAAATGTCGAGCGGAAATATATCGAGCGCAAATCCGTTGGGAAAAACGCAAATTGTCCTATCACAAGCCAGAAAAATCCCACCGATGCAAGCCCGATATAAATAATGGCATACAATCCCGAAAGCACCGACGCAATCAGCAAACCCGCAAGCGTAAGTACGGATATTGCAATAAAAACATCTCTGGCAACTTTTTTTGCATCTGTTTTCTTTTCGTTGGAGTTGTACGGGGCAAAATCAAACCCGTCGTCGGGCTTATTCTGTGCCTCCGTAAGCCCCGCGCCGCACAACGGGCAATTGTCGTCGTACTCGGGGTGATACGTTTTGCAAAGCCTACAATATTTCATTATTTTTCTCCGTTTGTTTCGATATAGACGTCAAGTCCTTCATTTGTCAAAGCGCGCACGAAATCTCTTTCAAGTTGAGCGGATTTGAAAGTTCTCGAAAACGTCAACACGCACTCGTCGCCGAACGTTACGCCGGCAAGTTTGTAGCCGTTGCCTTTTGGCTCTTTCAGGCAAAACTCCACTCTATCCGCTATCTCGAACAACTCTTGCGGCGGGTTGAGCCTTCCGTAGTTTGAAAAATCCATAGAAACGGCCTTGTTGTCAAGAAGATACTTTGTGATTTTAAGCCCTATGTCCTTGAGGGCAAGCGGCACAAACGATATAAACTTGTTGCGTTCCTCGCGCATATTGGCGTTGATATTCTCTTGCAAATATTTCTCGTTGAGTTGCGCCTTAAAGCACTCTTTGACGGCGTTGACATAGGCTTGCGTGCCGCCCTCAACCTCGTTTTTGAGGGTTACGTCAAGGAAAAACGAGAAGTTGCGTATGGTTTCCGAGGGGAAGAATTTGCGAAGATTGACGGGCACTCTTGCGTTGATGTCCTTTTTGCTGCCCTCGCGCTTGCGCATCTCGAACATAATTCCGAAAATGATTGCCAACACGTATTCGGTGATGGTTGCGCCATACTCTTTCGCCTTTTGATTGAGCTTGGATGCCGAGGTTATTACGTGCGTCATTACGCCGTTGCGAGCCTTGGGCAGTTTCGGGATATATGTAAAGTTGATGTTCCTCTTTGCGTAGTCGTGCTTTTCGGCATAAACCTGAAAACTGTCCTCGATCTCGGTTGCGGTTGGCAAATCGCGGTAGTTTTTCGCGCTCTTGAAGTCGGAAATCGCCTTGCCGGTCTTGATTTCATAGTATCTTGCAAGCAAGCTCATAAGAAAAGTCGAGCCGCCCGTGCCGTCGGTGATGCTGTGGAAAAACTCACAACCGATGCGATAGTCGCTATATACCACCCTGAAAAGATAGCGTTTTCCGTCAAGAGGTATTGGTTGGAAAGAATAAAGCGTTTCCTTTTCCACCTGCGGCTTGAACGGCAATCTTTCAAAATAATACCAGAACGCACCTCTCTTTATCGTCACCATAAGCGTCGGAAAACGCGGCACGAGATCGTCGAGCGCTTGTTGCAAAATCTTGCCGTCTACTCTCTCTTTCATCACCGCCGCAAAACGGAACAGCGTGCTGTATTCGTTTGAGGACGAGGATGGGTAAACCTTGGCGGCATTGTCGAGTTTGTACCACTCGGTCGGATCGAAAATCGTGTCCTTTTTCCCGGACTTTACCGTTCCGTTCACAAGCGAATCATACTGCACGCCAAAGTATCTTGCAATTTCTTCAAGCGTTTTCTCGTCGAGATTGTCGTCGCCGCTCTCCGCCCTTTCAATCTCGCAAGAGGGGATTGACAAACGCTTTGCAAGTTCTTCCACGGTAAGATTTTTGTCTTCTCTTAGCTTTTTTATTGATTTTGAATATTCCATAATTTCTTTTACATATTGTCGTTTTTCGCATGCACGATGACAATCAAACTTGTTTTAGGTATTAGCAATTATAACACATAAAGGTGATACCGTCAAAATGTTTGCCTGCTCTGTGTGATTTGTTAAAATCACCGCCGCAATTGTATTTTTCAAACAACGATTCCAAGGCATCAATTTCGGACAAAACGAGTATAATTTGAAAAAAAACCGAAGTCCTCTTTCCATGCACTTAAACAAAGCTACCGCAATAAATAAAAGAAGCACTCGACGAGTGCTTCTTTTATTCATTGCTATTCGCGATTATTTTGCGTCTTTAACGCCTTGCTCTGAGCCGTAGTAGCAAACTTTGCCGACTCTCTTGACAACAACGGTGAATCCGCCGACAGAACCGGTAGCCACATTCTTTTCATATTTTTCCGCATCGTCTGTGTTTGCAAATTTGGTCACCGTGACATAATCTGCATTAAGGCCTTTCTTCTTTGCAACGACTTTCCATTCGATGCTTGCGCCGTCATCATCTTTGCCTGCTTCATAAGAAGTGCATGCATAACCGGCTTTTTCAAGTTTCTTTTGGATGCTTTCTGCGTTACAAGCAACAAGGCAAACGCCAAGAATTGCAACAAGAGCAATGACTGCTACAAGAGCCATAACTTTTTTGTTCATAGTTTCTATTCCTCCATAGGATTGAATTGTGCTTACATTATATTAAAAAAGGATTAAAATGTCAAACAATAATTATATAACGATACATTTGTATGAATTATTGTACATTTTATTCGTTTTCGGGCACTGTGACGATTTGTCGCTCTTCGCTTCGATTTTGCGCGGACGCTTGCAATCTTTCGTTGACGTACTCGCTCGTTCCTTTTTCGAGCCGCTCTTGGCACTTCCACTTTTTGAGTTGGTCTACGTACAAAATTAGGCCGACTATCGTCGTCATCGTTTCGGACACCGGGAATGCAATCCACGTATAGTCCAGACCTATAAAAGAGAAAGCGTAAAACAGCGGCATTAGCCCCAGCACCTGTCTTATCAACGACAGTGCGATGCTGGGCACGGACCTACCTATCGCTTGGAAAAACATGGGTATCATCAGCGAGAACACAACGGGAATAAAGCTCGTGCCGATAATTCTGAACGCCGTCTGTCCTATCGCAAGCACTTGCTCGTCCTTTGAGAACAAACCGATAAACGTCTTGGGGAACGCCTCGAAACATATTATGCCCAAAATCATGCCGACCGCCGTGATGAGCATAGCGTCGTTCATAACCTTTTTCGCACGCATGAAATTGTGCCGCGCAAAGTTGTAGCTTATCACGGGAACGATACATGTTTGCAAACCGAACATCGGGATGAAGAAGAAGGTTTGAAGTTTGTAGTAAAGCCCCAGCACCGTAACCGCCGCGTCGCTGAATTTTGTGAGCACGGCATTGAGCACGAGTATATATATCACGTACATCATTTGCATCACGATCGACGGCAGTGCGAGCGAATATATGTTTTTTGTAAGCTCCGAAGCTTGTTTTGGTTTTGCGGGCTTCTGAATACCTTTTGCGCCGACGATAATTGCGGACACAAACTGTCCGGTAACCGTTGCGATTGCTGCGCCGAGAACGCCCATAGGCTTTAATGCGCCCATGCCGAAGATAAATATCCAATCAAGCAATATATTTGTGCCGGCACCGGCAAGTTGTGCAATCATAGGCACAACCATATTTCCGTGCGATTGATGCGCTTTCGACCAAACACCCTCCAAAAACGTGGCGAGAGAGCCGATACACACCACCATGCCGTATTGATAGGCATATTCGATTGCCTCGGGAGCATTTGCCATTGCTCTGATGTAGGGTTTCATTATAAGTGCGCTTATGCCGGCAAACACCGCCCACATCAACACCGCAAGCACCATGCCCGTGCCTGCCGTTGCTTTCGCTTTTTGGGTTTCACCGCGTGCGTAAAGCCTTGCCATGTACGTGTTGACGCCAACGCCCGTCCCTACCGCAAGTGCCGTTATGATGAGTTGAAGAGGATATATGACGGAAAGAGCAGTCAAACCGTGTCCCGAATATTGCCCGACAAAAAGGCTGTCAACGATGTTGTACAACGACAACACCAGTTGCGACAGCATGACCGGCGGGGATATTTTCAGCAAAATTTTCCAGACGCTTTCCGTCCCGAAGAATTCCGCTTCGTTCTCGATTTTTGTTCTTTTGTTCGACATAAAAATTTATCCGATTTGCCGTTTCATAGCGGCGCATATGGATTATAAGACAACGTATTTGCAAAAGCAATCGAAACAATAAAAATAGGCGTTTTTAACGCGCCTATCAAAACAAATTTTGTATTTGAATCATCATTACGATATCGATTCTTTGCAAAAATCCGCAACGGACAACAGTTCGCACCCTTTGCTTTCGTAATACTTCAACATTTCGTCGATTTTCGACTTGTCGTAACTCGTCACGCAATCGGATAAAACGTGAACATTGTATCCGCATTTCGTCATATTGAAACACGTCGATTTCACACAAGCCGTCGCATCCGCTCCGCACATGTAAAACTCGTCTATTCCGTTCTTTTCGATAAACTTGACAAATTCCTCGCTTGTCAAGGCATTACCTTTCGTCTTGACGAAAACGTTGTCTGAAACGACGTCGAGTTCGGGAACGAACGCTTCGCCTCTCGTTCCTGCCTTAAACGTTCTCGTTCCTTCGGTTATATTGTTATGTTTGACGTATACGACGATAAAACCGTTCTTTCGTGCGTTTTCAATCGCCTTATTGACGTTGCAAATTATGTCTTTATAATTTTTCGTTATATCGTTTTGCAGATCGATAACGACCAACGTATTATTCATTTCTCACCTCAAAATCTTTATTTGCCAAAGCATTCTCAAAGGATATACTCCATTTGAGTCTCTTTGGGGAACATTCCCATCTTTCCATAGAACGCGAGGGCGGAATCGTTGCCGCTCCATACGTTGAGCGTAACGTCGTAACAGCCGTTTTGACGAGCATACTTAAGTGCAAAATCGAACAATGACTTGCCAATGCCTTGTCTATGAGCACTCTCGGCAACACAAAGATCGTCAATAAACAAAGTTTTGAAATCCTTGTACACCGCAACTTGCTTGTAGTCGCGAATACTGCAAAATAAGTGACCGAGAACTTTCCCCTCGTCGTCAACCGCCACAAATACCGGCGTTTTGTCACTTGAAATAAGCGCATCGAATTTTTCTTCGTCGTACTTGACGGCATTTGCCACAAAAATATCCGGGCGCAACTCAACGTGCAAATTGTTCACTTGCACAAGCAATTTTTCAATTCCGTTTAAGTCATCTTTCCTTGCTTTTCTGATTTCCATATTCAAACCGTTTCTCACAATTTTTTCCAATCGTTTTCCGCTTTCTTTTCGATTATCAACAATGATTATACCACACAAAACAAAATTCGATATACATTTGCTTATCTTTTTATAAGCGAAAAGCGCAAGGCAAATGCCTTACAAAAAGGATACGCAATGATCAAAATAATCCTTGCGTATCCCGGACAAAAAAAGCACAAAATTGTGGAGGTGTTTTATTTTATATAATAGTTTAACGGCTTTTTGTTCTTACTAGCAAGCGCACTTGCGTTTTCAAGTCCGATTTGTTCACAGTATTCTCGATACATCGTATCGAATATCTCTTGTGAGATTTTTGCAGCTGTTTCTATTTTTAGCAGCAAGCCTTCACTTGTATAAATTTTTTCGACACATTCGCTATGAAAATCTATTTCGTCCAGCTCGTGTTCTTTCACATATGCTAACAAATCACATGCGAGGAAACTGCCATACATATCAACCAAGTGATCTATATTGAATCTATCAAACAAATACTCGGACAATACATATCCGTTTTCTATGTCTGATGCGGAATTTAGCACGAAGTCACACAAATATTGATTGAAATAAAGCTCATCAATCTCGCATGCGTCTTCCAATGCTCTCGTTATATCTTCCGATGAATGTGCCCATAATTCAAAATAGCCAGGGGTATCATCATCTTTAAAATTGAAATAAATAGGCACAAACTGCCAAAAAGAAGATACGATCGTTTCTCTATCTTTTCTTTCGATATCTCCGAAAACAAACTCATCGATTTCCCACGAAGACACAATATCGTTAACATCCGGATATTCTCTAACCTGTTTTGTTGTCTCGATATGTACGCCATTACAAATCGTATCGACGCTGACGCCTATAAACTCGGCAAGCAGTTTTGTAATATCGAGATTTTGCGGTTCTCTGTTTCCGTTTTCCCACATGCTCACACTCTTATTGCTGTAATCGCCTTCCATGCCGTGCTCTTTGAGATATGCGTTGAATTTTGCAGCAAATTTTGCTTGCGTCAAATTGTTTTTCTCACGGTATTCCGTGATGTAGTTTCCGTTGAATGATTTTGTCATAACTTTCTTCTCCTATATTATCAATAATTTTGTTTATTTACCTCTTATAAAGCAAATAAATATAAATACAATAACAAGAAATGTGAAAAGTTCCATACATGCCTCGTATTTGATTTATTTTTCAATCAAATTATATCGACCAAACACTTTTACAGTCAATATTTTCACCTTCAAAATAATCCACGCAAAACTAAAAATTGAAAAGCTACAAAATTCCTCTTTTGCGTGGAATTTTCTCCCCGTTTTGCACAAATTCCACAGCATACGCTATATTAAAAACAGTTCGCCATATTTGCGAACTGCCAATTTATATACAATTAAATTCTATTTCGATACGCGTCAATCAAATTTCCGTTTACGTCTTTCCAATAAACCCAGCCATCGCGACTCGTTCCGAAAACAAATTTTGCAGCAGCACTAGGCGAAGAGAAAGAAACGTCACATAAAAGCGTACCTATGTTACCCTCTATAATGATTTTGTTTTCTCTCTGCAAAGTTTCTCTTAATTTAACTATCGCACCTTGAAGACTCGGCCCATTGGGAAATTGTAATTGAGAATTTGCCAAAACAACAAAGTTACCGTTTGATACGCGCATTTTGGCAGAAAGAAAAGTGCTGACTATATCAAATACTTTATCGCTTATATCGTCACATGCTACATTGCATGCAGCGTTACGCTTGATTGTTCTATTTGCTTTTATAGGTTCATCATATTGATTTTTAATATTCTTCTGCACTTTAACCCTGTGCTCTGACATGGAAGCATTGTGTTCGATCAAAAACAAATGTTCCTTTGTGTCGGTTATCTCTGCAATCGCTTCCAAAATGGAATATGCATCCTCAGGCGAAAGTTCAAAGAACTCACGAACTCTGGTGCGTCCGTTAACTTCCGATCTAGTTCTGAGTGATGGATTTAATTTATCAATTAAATTATGAAGTTTCAAATCAGTCAATCTGCACGGGACTCCATAATATGCATAAACTTCAAACGGATATGGAAGAGCGTCACTACTATTCAACTGGTTAACACGTCTATTCAAGTCGTCAGCATAACCGATTTTCACAAGATTTGAAAAAGCTTTATTGGTTAATATGTAAATAACTCCCGCATTATTATAATCGTTCATTAATAGCTCCAACAAATATTATTTCTTATATGATACATCAACAAATTGATTAAATCAAGTTGTAAAACACATCAATGGCCATCAAAACGGCATTAAAACAAATACACATAATCATTAACACACTAATTACAAAAGCCAATGCTGCTATTGACAAACTTTTTTACTTTATCATTTTCAATTGCTATTATTTCGTACTTACAGAATAAAATAAACCTATACAGTAAAAGAAAACACACTCATTCGAGTGTGTTTTCTTTTGGAAACCGGCATCTACATATCCTCCCAGGCCGTGTCCAGCCAAGTACTTTCTGCACAACTGAGCTTAACTTCTGTGTTCGGTATGAGAACAGGTGGGACCTCAGCGTCATTGACACCGGTAATGGTTTGAAGGTCGTTGCGCTTTCGCGTTTCGTACATTCACAACTGCATAACATTGAGAGTATTTGCTGATTAAATTAGGATTAGGCAAATCTTGTATTTTTTTGATTGAAGCCCTCGACCTATTAGTATCGGTCAGCTTAATGCATTACTGCACTTACACACCCGACCTATCAACCTTGTGGTCTACAAGGGGTCTTACTTGATAAACAAAGGGATATCTTATCTTGAGGCTGGTTTCACGCTTAGATGCTTTCAGCGTTTATCCAATCCGTACATCGCTACCCTGCTATGCCACTGGCGTGACAACAGATGCACCATAGGTACGTCCACTCCGGTCCTCTCGTACTAGGAGCAGAGCCTCGCAAATATCCTACGCCCACGATGGATAGGGACCGAACTGTCTCACGACGT
>ERZ780012.304-NODE-304-length-20169-cov-4.7814_pt1 | contig 20169 bp, 24 predicted proteins | sample MGYA00511869_ERZ780012 | MGnify/ENA primary metagenome ERZ780012 (study PRJEB29588, sample SAMEA2161608) | human gut metagenome | biome: human gut; feature: human-associated habitat; material: faeces | place: Denmark | collected 2008/2010 ... | reverse complement strand
GTGGAAAGCATCCGGTATCTGCGCTTCCCCGGCGGCAGCACCAACACCGTGAGCCGCCGCTACGGCGGCAGAGAGCTGATGAAACAGCTGAAGTCCGAAGTGGAACAGAAGGGCTGGCAGTGGGTGGACTGGAATGTCTGCGCCGAGGACGCTGTGGGCGGTCACCCCAGTGCGGACACCATCTACCGCAATGTGGTGCACGAGACCGGCGAGCAGACACACTGCGTGGTTCTGATGCACGATTCTTCTTCCACCCGCACCACCGCCGAGGCTCTGCCCGACATCATCCAGTGGTATGCAGACAACGGCTATACTTTTTTGACCGTTGCCGAGGCTCTGCCGTTGAGCTGAGCAGGCTGGCCCAGTTACAGCCGGTTTTCAAAGCAGCGGCCCAGCAGGACACCCGCTGCTGCCAGTGCCGCCAGCCAGAGCCAGTCTGTCCCTCCGGTCGCCATCCAGCCTGCTGTCAGGATGACGGCAAAGGTGCATGCCGCAGGCAGAAGGACCCGCAGACCCCGCAGCTGCGCAGCCCCCGCTCCCGCCGGGACGGCAGCCCGGTGTTCAGCTGCTCCGGATGGACAGCGTCGCAGCAGACCTCGTCACGGTACTTGCCCGGGTTGCGGTAGGCCTTGTATGGGACCCCGTCCAGCGAAAATTCCGGGTACATGCCCTCTTTGGTCAGGCCGAGCTGTATCCCGTGTTCCTCGGCATACACCTGCAAGGCCGCAGTAAACTCCTGCGGCGTGTTGATGCTGCCCTGCGGGATAAAGAAAAAGTGCTTCTGATGCTGCACCTGCGCCAGCGTGCGGTAGTCCTGCACCCAGCCGGAGAAAAACGTCTGCGGCTGCGCGGAATCTTCCATCCGAGACAGGCAGGCGTCCACATCCAGCGACGCCGCAGACGGGTCCTGCCGGGCCAGTTCTGCGCAAAAACGCGCCGCCCCTTCCAGCTGCTTTGCGCGCTGTTCCAGTGCGGTCTGCTGCTCCCGCAGAACACTCCCCAGCGGTGCATCGCCCGCAAGCACAGACCGGATGACCGGAAGCGGCACATCCAGCATTCGCAGCATCCGGATGAACCGGAGGGTGCGGATATCCTGTTCTGTGTAGTCGCGGTAATCGTTGCCGGGCAGTCGGGCGGGATTCAGAAGCCCCTCTTTTTCATAGAAGCGGATATTGGGGGCAGACACCCCGCTTTGTTTCGAAGCCTGTTTGATGTTCATTTGCTTCACCTCCGCACTCACATTACACCTTAAAGACACTTGAAGGTCAAGTTTTTTTCAAAAAAAGCCCCGGAAAACCTGCTTCTGCGGGCATTCCGGGGCCAAATCTTATTCCGCGTTCTGGCAGAACAGCGAGAAGGTGCGGTAGGCCATGTACAGGTCGGTCTTGTGGATGACCTCGAAGGGCGAGTGCATGGACAGCACCGGCACGCCGATGTCCAGCACGGGGATGCCCCGGTTTGCCACATACTTGGCAATGGTGCCGCCGCCGCCAAGGTCCAGACGGCCCAGTTCACCGATCTGCCATGCCACATCGTGGGCGTCCAGCAGGCGGGTGATGTCCCCTACCAGTTCAGCGGAAGCGTCGCTGGCAGAGCTCTTGCCGCGGCTTCCGGTATACTTAAAGAATGCCACGCCGCGGCCGGCATAGGTGCCGTTCTGGGGTTCAAAAGCGCCTGCCCAGGACGGGTCGTAGGCGGCGGTCACGTCGGCAGACAGACACACGCTGTTCTGGAAAGCAATAATATCGTCCTGCCCGGCGGCACGGCACAGCAGCTGCAGGAAGTGGAACACATACATGCTCTGCATACCGGTGACACCGTCGGAGCCGATCTCCTCTTTATCGGTCAGCACGCAGACGGTGGTGTGCAGGGGGTCCTTCGTCTCGATCTCTGCCATCAGTGCAGGATAGGCATCCACCCGGTCATCGTGACCGTAGCCGCCCACCATGGAGCGGTCAAAGCCGATATCCCGGGCCTTGTGGGCGGGCACCACTTCGATCTCGGCTCGGGTGAAGTCGCGCTCGGTGACGCCGTACTTCTCGTGCAGCAGCATCAGGGTGTTCAGCTTAACAGCTTCCTTGATGTCGGCATCCTCCACGGCATCGGAACCGATGAGCACGTTCAGTTCTTCGGCCTTGATGCCCTCGCTGAGCTTGCGGTCGTTCTGCTCGGCCCCCAGATGCGGCAGCAGGTCGGTGATGCAGAACACCGGGTCGTTCTCGTCCTCGCCCACCGCGAAGGACACGCTGGAGCCGTCGGCGCGGGTGAACACACCGTGGATGGCCAGCGGAATGGTGCCCCACTGATACTTGCGGATACCGCCATAGTAGTGGGTCTTGAAGTAGCTGAAGTGGTTGGACTCGTACAGCGGGTTCGGGCGCAGGTCCAGACGCGGGCTGTCGATGTGGGCGATGACCAGACGGAAGCCTTCCTCAAAGGGCTTCTGGCCGATGGTGGCGGCCACGACGGCCTTGTGTTCCTGCACAAAATAGATCTTTTGGCCGGGGGCATAGGTCTTTTTCGGCTCGAATTTCTCGTAGCCTGCTTCCACCAGCAGTTTCTCGCTGGCTGCAGCGGCCTCGCGCTCGGTCTTGGCGGCGTTCAGGAAGGTCTTGTAGCCTTCGGCAAAGGCAGCGGCCTTTGCCTTGACATCCGCGTTCTTGTCGGCGGCATACTCCGGCTGATAAAGCAGCTGTTCGGCTGCCTGCTTTGCGGTAAGCATTTCGCTCATGTTCGTTTATCTCCTCTCAGTTTCCCGCATAAATGCGCTGATACGCAGCATAGCAGGAAGTGATTTTTTTGACGTAATGGTTCATCTGATTATAGGGAAAACCCTGCAGGGTGACGCCGTCAGCGGAGTGTTCCTCCATCTGTAGCAGATTGTCCACCGTGCCCCAGCCGCTGTGGTAGGCCGCCGCAGCCGTGGCCACATCGCCGTTGTAGCGGGTCAGGCACAGGTGCAGGTAGTAGCACCCGAAACGGATGCTCACCTCCGGGTCATACAGATCGGCAAAGGTCAGCCCTTCGTCCGGGGCGATCTTGCTGCGCAGCCAGATGAAGGTCTCCTCGGTCATCTGCATCAGACCCCGAGCGTCCACGGTGGAAGTGGCCTGCGGATCAAAGCCGCTCTCGGTGCGGATGAAGGCATCCACCAGCAGCGGGTCCAGCTCATAGGTCTCGGCCCACTGGTCCACAAGGGCTTCGTATTTGCGCGGATAGAGCATCCGTTCGGCGCCGTCCCAGGTACGGGGCAGCACCACCAGCGCAAGAAGCACCGCCAGAACCAGCAGGATCAGACGACGGATGCGCTTTTTCTTGCGGCGGCGGGTCTTTTCGGCACGGACTGCGCGGCGCACACGGGCCGCTTCCGGGTCATACTGCGGGGCAGTGTCCTCTCGTTTCTTGTATTGTTCGTTCAAAGCCGCTCTCCCGCACCTCCTTCCGCCAGGAGCTTCTCGCACAGCTTTTCTGCCTCGGCCTGCAGATGGGCAAGGTCGGCATCGTTGTGCAGGACATAATCCGCCTGCGCGGTCAGGGCTTCTTCCGGCGTCTGCGCATTCAGGCGGCGGGCAGCCATCTCGGCCGAGATGCCGTCCCGGGCCACGATGCGCGCCCGCACGGATGCGCCGCACGATCTCCGGATGGGTCAGGCTGTCCAGCGCCCGCTTGCCCTCAGGCGTGGCAAAAGCGCGGTCTGCCAGCAGGCGGCGGTCCAGCGTGCCGTCCGGCAAAAGGATATCTGCCCCGAACCGCTGGGCCAGTGCGGGCAGCAGCGGCGAACCGGGCAGGAGAATCTCGCGGCTGATCTGGTCGGCGTCGGCCAGCGGCCCCCCACACGGATGACCCGGTTGTACACCGCCATGGACAGACCATCCTTCTGCGGGCAGCGGGCATAGACCACGGCATCGCCCTGTTCGTCCAACGCGCGCAGGGAGCGGAAGATGTGTTTCGCCTGATCAGCACCGTCGCCCTCGCGGCCATATTCCACGCAGGGTACACCCAGCTTTTCGGCTTCGCCGGTGAAGCACAGCCGTTCAGCAGGGTCACATCGGCCTTGGGAGCATAGTGCTTATACTTCATGCCGGGGCTGCGCACCACAGCACCCTCCGGCAGCTTTTCGAGGATAGCCTTGGAGACCTCCACTTCCTCACCGAGGGCGCGCTCGAGGTCTTCCAGCGTGATGTGGCCCGGGCGGAACAGCGTGGGCTTGTCACCCACTACAGACACGACTGTGCTCTCCACACCCACGTCACACTCGCCTCCTGCGCATTGGTGGGGCTGGGCTTGCCGGAAAGGTTCGCGCTGGGGGCCGCAAAGGCGCAGCCGCTCTGCTGGATGACCGCGCGGGCCACCGGGTGGCTGGGCATGCGGATGCCCACGGTGTCCAGACCGGCGCAACACTCCGCCGCCACCTCCGGGCCGCGGGGCATGATGATGGTGAGCGGGCCGGGGCAGAACGCCGCCATGAGCAGCTGGGCACGCTCGGGCACCTCGCTGACAAGACCTCGCTGACAAGACCCGGCAGCATCTCGGGGCCGGTGACATGGACGATCAGAGGATTGTCCTGCGGGCGGCCCTTCGCCACGAAAATTTTCTTGACCGCCTCACCGTTGCGGGCATCAGCTGCAATGCCGTAGACCGTCTCGGTGGGCAGGGCCACCAGTTCACCGCTGCGCAGCAGCTGCGCGGCTTTAGCAATGCTTTCAGCCCGGTCGGCGGGCAGAATTTCAGTTTTCATTTTCATACGAATCATCGTTCTTTCTATCTGTAAAGTATTTCTGCTTTGCGGCAGATATCGACAGGATAACGTATTATTTCAGAATCACTTTCAAAGCGCTCACCCGTTGAGCTTTTGCAGCTTTTCGGCCTGTTCCCGGGTGGCAAGGGCGTCGATCACATCGTCCAGATTGCCATCCATGATCTTGGAAAGGTTGTGCACGGTCAAGCCGATGCGGTGGTCCGTGCAGCGATCCTGCGGGAAGTTGTAGGTGCGGATCTTCTCGCTGCGGTCACCAGTACCCACCTGTCCCTGCCGTTCCGAGTTGATGGCGTCCTGCTGTTCCTTTTGTTTTTGGGCCAGCAGGCGGCTGCGGAGAATTTCCAGTGCCTTGTCCTTGTTCTGAAACTGGCTGCGCTCGTTCTGGCATTCTACCACCGTGCCGGTGGGGAGATGTGTCACACGGATGGCACTGGAGGTCTTGTTGATGTGCTGGCCGCCTGCGCCGGAGGAACGGAAGGTATCAATGCGCAGATCCTTCATGTCCAGCGCAAAGTCCACTTCCTCTGCCTGAGGCATCACGGCCACCGTGGCGGTGGATGTGTGGATGCGGCCCTGGGTCTCGGTCTCAGGCACACGCTGCACCCGGTGCACGCCGCTCTCGTATTTCAGGCGGCTGTAGGCGCCGTCGCCGTCCACCGAGAAGATGGCTTCCTTCACGCCGCCCAGTTCCGTCTCGTTGAGGTTGAGCATTTCCAACTTCCATCCCCTGCTCTGCGCGTACATGCTGTACATGCGCAGCAGGCTGTGAGCGAACAGCGCAGCTTCTTCGCCGCCCGCACCGCCGCGAATCTCCACGATGACGTTTTTGCCGTCGTTGGCATCTTTGGGCAGTAGCAAAATTTTGAGATTATTTTCCAGATTTGCCACATCTTGACTTTTTTCGCTGATTTCCTGCTGTATCATCTGCTTGAAGTCCGGCTCAAGAGCCCCCGGCTCCTCCAGCAGGGCTTTCGCCTGAGCAAGATGGTCCTGTGCAGTCTTCCATTCCCGGTAGGCCTGCACGGCCGGCTCGGCGTCGTGATACTCCCGCATCAGCTTTCGGAACAGCGCCGGGTCGGCAGCCGTTTCGGGCTGGTTCAGACGGACGGAAAGTTCTTCAAACCGGTGACAGACCGCATCCATTTGGGCAAACAGGTTCATTGTTCCTGCAGTTCTCCTTACATTCTCAAATCATGCGTGCACCGGCAGGTCTAGCCCTGCCCGGGCTTTATCACCTTTTTGATGTTCTTTTCGATCTTGGCACGGGGCAGCATCACTTCGCGGCCGCAGCCGGTGCAGCGGATCTTGAAATCCATGCCGACGCGCAGCACTTCAAAGCTCTGCGCACCGCAGGGGTGCTTCTTGCGGGTGAGGATGGTATCTCCCACAGCGATATCCATAACTCTGGTTCTCCCTTCTGCCCACCTTTTTCAAAACACAGGCGGGCGCTGTGTGCCGCACGGCCGGAACGCTCCGGCAGCGCCGCACATACAGATATAGTATAATGCAAAGCCACACAAAATGCAAATATCCGCCGGGGCGGATGCATAGGTTTTAATAGTAACCAAAAACAACAGAGAAAGAGGAATGAAAGATGATGCAAGCATATCGTACCGAAGGCAACTACCGCTGCGCTGCCCGCCTGACCGCCGCCGAGCTGCGCGCCGCCATGGCGAACCGCGAAATTCTGCAGGCCACCGCCCTGGCCTTTGACACCCAGCGCCAGCTGCGGTTCGAGTTGGGCGGTGTGAAGGCCGTGATGCCGTTCGCACAGTGTGCCGATGGGGCCGAAAGCGGCACCGTGCGGGATATCGCTGTACTGACCCGGGTGGGGCGGCCCACCTGCTTCGTCATTGATGCATTGGATACAGACGAGAACGGCCAGCCCGTGTATCGTCTCTCCCGCGCAGAGGCGCAGCGGATGTGCAAGGCCGACTATCTGGATACGCTGCAGCCCGGCGATATCCTGCCCTGCACTGTGACTCACATTGAACCCTTCGGTGCCTTCTGCGACGTGGGCTGCGGCATCAGTGCCCTGCTGCCCATCGACTGCATGTCGGTGAGCCGCATTTCCTCCCCCGCCGACCGGGTCAGCGTGGGGCAGCAAATTTTGTGCGCCATCAAGAACCGGGACGTGCAGGGCCGCTTTGTGTTGACCATCCGGGAGCTGCTGGGCACCTGGGAGGAGAACGCGGCCGGGTTCACCGTGGGCGAAACCGTGGTGGGCATCGTGCGCAGCGTGGAGGATTACGGTACCTTCATTGAGATCGCGCCCAACCTGGCGGGCCTTGCCGAGAGCTGCACCGGTCTTACCCCGGGACAGGCCGTGAGCGTCTACATCAAAAATATCCTGCCGGAGAAAATGAAGATCAAGCTGGTGATCGTGAACCACGCCCTGAGCCAGCGGCACCGGTTCGAGCTGAAATATTTCATCACCGAAGGGCATCTCGACCGCTGGGTGTATTCCACGCCGGAAAGCCCGAAACGGATCGAGACGGATTTTGCCGCTTCGGCTTGCAATCCGGTGTGAAAGCCTTTATACTAAGAAGGAACAGAAAATGCAAAGGGGATGTATGGAACGATGACCGCCAATGATGCTTTTACTGCCGGTGTACGTCCCGGCGGGTTGACCAGCAGCACCGAGATTCGGCTGCTGCTGTGCTATCTGGTAAAGAATGCCGGCCCCATTACCCGGCAGGAGATCGAGAACGCCCTGATGGAGGAGGCACTGGTCAATTACTTTGAGATCGGCTCGTGCCTGGACGATATCACAAAGCAGCAGCTCGTCACCCTGACGAACGGCAGCTATGCCATCACCGAAAAAGGCCGCAAGGTGGCGCAGGAGCTGGCCTATGACCTGCCCCGCAGTGTGCGGGAGCGGGCTGTGGCCGCCGTGCTGCGCTGCCAGACCTGGGCCCGGAAGGAAGCCAAGTACAGCGCCAGCATCACCGAAAAAGCGGATGGGCACTGTTCCATCCGCTGCACCGTCAAAGGGCTGGACGAAGACCTGTTCTGCCTGGACCTGGGCACGCCGGACCGGCTGACCGCCGAACTGGTGAAAAAGCAGTTCATTCTCAAGGGTAACGAAATTTATCAGCTGCTCATCAATAAACTGACCGAAGAAGAAAAGTAACGATTTTGAATGGCCGCCGCTTCGCTCTGGCCATAAACAGCGGAATTATTTTTATTTTTAAAAAACAGGAAAAGCCTGCGGGCTTTTCCTGTTTTTGCTTTCACCATCAAGAGGCCGCAGGGACAACAACATTTTTAAAGATGATGAACTTCGCAATTGGGGCTTTTTACGTGAAAAAAGCGGTTTGGAAGCGTCCGCAGACGCGCCCAAACCGCAAATATAATAAAATAGATTTCCGCTGAATATGGCCAAAGCGCACGCGACGGCCATTTTAAATCAGGATACAGATGAGCCCGGTGCAGCCCTCGTTGATGACCCGCTCCAGCGTTTCCTGCAGGCGGGTGCGGGCCTCCTGCGGCATGTGCAGCAGCTTGTTCTGCAATCCTTCGTTTACCAGCTCATGCAGGCTTTTGCCGAAAATGTTCGATTCCCAGAGCTTTTCTGGGTCATCCGCAAAGCCCTGCAGCAGGCTGTGGGCAAGGTCTTCGCTCTGCTTTTCGGTACCCACGATGGGGCTGAGCTCGGTGTGGATGGTGGCTTTCATCATCTGAATGGAGGGTGCGCTGGCTTCCAGCCGGACGCCGTAGCTGGAGCCCTGCTTCACGATCTCAGGCTGTTCCAGCCGCAGCTCGCTCACCGAGGGCATCACGATGCCGTAGCCGGTGGCCTCTACCTGCTCGAGGGCGCTGCGCACCTTTTCGTACTCGCGTTTGGCCCGGGCCAGTTCCATGATGCAGGGCATCAGGCCCGCTTCGTCGCCAATGGTAAGGCCGGTCTGTTCGCTGAGCACCTGATAGAAAATTTCCGGTTTCAGCTCCACCGTGATGCGCACGATGCCGTTTGCAAGGTCGATGCCGCTGATGGCTGACCGCTGCACCGCGTCGCATTCCAGCGCAGGTGCGTCGTTTCCGGCAGGCACATCCTTCATGCGGGCGACCTTCCCGGCCAGCTGCATGGCCGCGTCATACACCTGCGTCTGCAGCCAGTGGCCGTTTTCCAGCATGGTGACCCAGCGCGGCAGGGCAAAATCCAGCTCCTGCACCGGGAATTCGTACAACACCTGCCGCAGAATATCGCCCAGCGCCGCGGCATCCAAATCGACGCAGCTCACCGGCAGAACAGTGTGGTCATAATCCCGTGCCATGCCCTCGGCCAGCTGTCTGGTCTCCGGGGCATCCGGGTGGGTGCTGTTGAGCAGAATGATGTAGGGCTTGCCCAGGGTGTCCAATTCTTCGATGATGCGTTTTTCTGTGGCTGCATAGCCTGCACGCGGAATGTCGCTGACTGTGCCGTCGGTGGTGACCACGATGCCGATGGTGGAGTGCTCGCAGATGACCTTGCGGGTGCCGGTCTCGGCGGCAAGGTCGAAGGGCACCTCGTGGTCGAACCACGGACTTTTTACCATGCGGGGCTTTGCGTCCTCCTCGTGGCCCATGGCCCCTTCCACCATGTAGCCCACGCAGTCGATGAGCCGCACCCGGCACTCGCCGCCGCCTTCCAGCTGCAGTGGCACGGCTGTTTCCGGGATGAACTTCGGCTCGGTGGTCATGATGGTGCGCCCCGCCGCCGACTGGGGCAGTGGGGCAGCTCGTCCCGGGCACGTTCCCGCGCAGCCGCCGGGCCGATGGCCGGCAGCACCAGCTGCTCCATAAACCGCTTGATAAAGGTGGATTTGCCGCTGCGCACCGGGCCCACCACACCGATGTAGATATCTCCGCCGGTGCGTGCGCCGATCTCGCGGCAGATGCCATTCTGTTCCTGATTTGCCAAAGCTGTGTCTCCCCTTCCCGTTTGCGCTGTGCACCGGACTTGTGCCGGTCCGCTCGTTGTATCGTATGAGGAGAGCACTTTTATTATGCCGAAAACCATTTGAAATGGCTCCGCATTCGCTCTGCCATTCTTAGCGGAAATACCTTTTATATTTTAGCATTTGTCGCGGCCTGCGGGCCGCGACAAATGCGCTTTTCACCAGAAAGGCTGTAAACAGAAATGGCATCATCATTTTTATAAAAAGTAAAAGGGAAGCATCCGCAGATACTTCCCTTTTACAAAATATAAGGATAAAATTACGGAGTCAGACGGTTGGGGCCGCGGAACAGGAATTCTGCGTCCTTGATGGTCAGGCCGCACAGCAGCATGGTCAGGCGGTCGATGCCCAGACCGAAGCCGCCGTGGGGCGGGCAGCCGTACTGGAAGAACTCCAGATAGAACTTGACATCCTCGGCCAGGCCTTTTTCCTCGGCCTGCTTCTTCAGCACATCGTAGCGGTGCTCACGCTGGGCACCGGTGGTGATCTCAACGCCGCGCCAGATCAGGTCGTAGCCCTGGGGCACGCCGTTCTCGTCGCGCATGTGGTAGAAGGCACGCTTCTCGGCGGAGTAATCGGTAATGAACAGGAACTCGTGGCCGTAGTGCTTCTTCACCCACTCGTAGCTCAGGCGCTCGGCCTCGGTGGTCAAATCGCCCTTCTCGCTCTCATCGACGGTATAGCCGAATTCTTCTTCCAGACCCTTGTACAGGTCGGCCAGCTTGACCACCGGGAACGGGGTGGTGGGGACGATGACTTCCTGGCCGAACAGCTCTTTGATCTGATCGCCGTAGTTGTCCTTGACGGCCTGCAGACCGGCGGTGAGCAGTTCTTCCTCCATCTTCATGACGTCCTTGAAGGAAGTGATGTAGCTGAACTCCAGGTCGAAACCGGAGAACTCGGTGGAGTGCTTGTTGGTGTAGCTCTTTTCCGCACGGAACACAGGGCCGGTCTCGAAGATGCGCTCAAAACCGGCGGCCATGGCCATCTGCTTGTAGAACTGGGGGCTCTGTGCCAGATAAGCGTTGCGGTCGAAGTAATCCACCTTGAACACCTCAGAGCCGCTCTCGCTGGCCGCAGCGATCAGCTTGGGGGTGTGGATCTCGATGAAGTTGCGGTCCAGCAGGAACTTGCGCATGGCGTTGACAAAGCAGCTCTGTGCCTTGAACATCAGCTGGTTCTCGTCGGTACGCAGGTCGATCCAGCGGTAGTCGATGCGCTGATCAATGCTGGAGCGCTCGACAGCCTTCTTCTTCTTGGTGGCTGCGATCTCCTTGCGGACGATGGGCAGCGCATCGGCGATGCTTTCGATCTCGATGGTCTCGGGGATCATCTCGACGCCGCCCATCTTGACGTAATCGTTTGCCACCACCTTGCCGGTGACGGTGATGACGGAATCCGGGGTGAGCTGGTCGATGGTGTCCACCAGCTCGGGGTGGTCGGCCTTCTCGACCGTGATCTGCAGTTTGCCGGTAATATCCTTCAGCACGATGAAGGCCATATACTTGCTGTTGCGCAGGTTCTCAATAAAGCCCTGCACCTTGACCGTGCCGCCGATGGCCTTCTGGGCCTCGTTGATATAGGTACGTTCCATAATACAGGAATCCTCCTTTAACGTCTTGTGTACTGTTTTATTATACGCTTTTCCGGGGATAAATCAAGAGATATGGTGATTTCAGCCGCTCTGCGCTATGCTTTACACAAAAATGCGGCTGCAGGCAGACCGCAGTCCACCCGGAGCCGCCTGATTTTCAACACATTCCCGGTTATCGCCCGTCATGCGCCGCAGCGCACATCATTCCGGCACAGCCGGAGTATCCTTGCGCCAGCACATCATTTTGCGTAGCAAACCTCATTTTTCATCGTGCAGGGTGCCGGTGCCGCCCTCCACAACACCGTCGTGCCGCAGCACCGCTGCGATGGTGCCAAAGAAGCACTTTACATCCAGCCCAAAGCTGATATGCTTCACATACCAGCCATCCAGCTTTGCCTTTTCGGCGATCTCCAGTTCGTCGCGGCCATGGATCTGCGCCCAGCCGGTCAGGCCCGGGCGCACATCGTTGGCACCGTACTTGTCCCGTTCAGCCAGCAGGTCGTACTGGTTCCAGAGCGCGGGCCGGGGCCCGATGACCGCCATGTCGCCCACAAAGATGTTCCACAGCTGGGGCAGCTCGTCCAGGCTGGTCTTGCGCAGGAAATGGCCCATGCGGGTGATATACTGGTCCGGGTCGTGGAGCAGATGGGTGGGCATATCGTGGGGCGTGTCGATGCGCATGGTGCGGAACTTTAAAATCGAAAAGTGCTTTTTGCCGATGCCCACCCGCTTCTGTTTGAAGAACACCGGGCCGGGTGAGTCGATCTTGATGGCGATGGCAAGAATCAGAAAAAGCCAGAACAGGCAGACCATGCCGCACAGCGACAGCACGACAGCCAGCAGGCGCTTGATCCCATTGCGATACATGGGGTTTTCCCTCCGTTTTTACAATTTACTATTTCAGTATACCAGTATGGGCCGTTTTTTGCAATCGCACGCCGGTATTTTTATGCATCTGGCGCGTTTTGCCGGTTTTGTGGTAAAAAAGCGCCGGTTTTGTCTCTTGTTTTACCCGGAAAGAGGAAGTAAGATAATGACAACAAATGTTGTCTGCGCCTTTGCCTGTGCGATCAGCCGGAAAAGCGTGGACGCCGATTCCGATCTATTTGTCGATGGAGGTTTCCTCTATGATCCAGCATTTTCGTTTTGGTTCTCCCATCCGCACCGACAGCGTTGTGCAGGATATTCCTGTTTCGTCCGATGCCGTTCCGTTCCTCACGGCTGACGCAGACGGCTGGGTGTATACGATGGCTCCGGATGCCATCGTGTACGGTCTGGGCGAGATGCCCCGCGGCATCAACAAGCGCGGTTGGCACTATGTCGCCAACAACACCGATGAATCCCACCACGGTGAGAACAAAGTCTCTTACTATGGTGCCCACAATTTTCTGCTGATCGACGGCGGCCCCGGCGGCGATCTGTTTGGCGTCTTCGTGGATTTCCCGGGCAAAGTGCACTACGACATCGGTTACACGGTGCACGACACCCTGCGCTTTGCCACAGAGGAGCCGGACTATGAGCTTTACATCCTCACTGGCGCAGATCCGAACGACATTGCCCACCAGTTCCGCCAGCTGATCGGCCGCAGTTACATCCCGCCCAAATGGGCCTTCGGCCTGCAGCAGAGCCGCTGGGGCTACAAGACCGCCGAGGATGTGCGGGAGGTGGCACGCCAATACAAAGAGAACGATCTGCCGCTGGATATGATCTGCATGGACATCGACTACATGCAGGATTATGCCGACTTTACCATCAACAAAGAGCGCTTTCCGGATCTGGCTGCGCTGGCTGCCGAGCTGAAAGCACAGGGCATCCGGCTGGTGCCCATCATTGACGCCGGTGTGCGCATTGACCCCGAGGAGCCCACCTGCACCGAAGGGCTGGAAAAGGGTTATTTCTGCAAAAAAGAAGACGGCACACCCTTCGTGGCAGCCGTGTGGCCCGGCAAAGCTTACTTCGCAGACTTTCTGCGGCCGGAAGTGCGGGCGTGGTTCGGCCACCGCTACAAGGTGCTGACCGACTGCGGCATCGAAGGCTTTTGGAACGATATGAACGAGCCTGCGCTGTTTTATTCACCCGACCGGCTGAAAGCTTTCCTGGACTCGATGCATGAGCTGCGCGGCCAGGACAACATTGTGCAGGAGGAATTTTTCGCCCGGGTCGTGGGCGGGGCCATGGGGCTGATGAACGCCCCCGAGGACTACGCCAGCTTCTACCACGAAGTGGACGGCAAACGGGTGCGGCACGATAAAGTCCACAACCTCTATGGCGGCAGCATGACCCGCGCCGCCGGGGAAGCCTTTGCCGATCTGGGAAAGCCTTGGCCGTTCGGCCCCCCGGCAAGCGCACCCTGCTGTACAGCCGCAGCAGTTTTATCGGCAGCCACCGCTATGGCGGCATCTGGCTGGGCGACAACCATTCCAGCTGGGAGCAGCTGCTGGCCAACATCCAGATGATGCCGAACGTCCAGATGTGCGGCTTTTTGTACAGCGGCGCAGACCTGTGCGGCTTTGCCAACGACACCACACCGGACCTCGCCCTGCGCTGGCTGGAGTTCGGCCTGTTCACCCCGCTGATGCGCAACCACGCTGCCAACCACGCTGCGGGGGCACCCGCCCGCAGGAGTATTACCGCTTTGCGGACCAGCTGCCTGCCATCCGCAGCATGCTCCGCCTGCGCTATGCCCTGCTGCCTTACCTTTATAGTACCTTCATGCAGGCCGCGCTGGAGGGCACCAGCTACTTCCGGCCGCTGGGCTTCGACTTCCCCGCTGACCCGGACGCACGCGAGGTGCAGGACCAGCTGCTGCTGGGCGACGGCGTGATGGTGGCCCCTGTCTACACCCAGAACGCCTCCCACCCAGAACGCCTCCCGCCGCCACGTCTACCTGCCAGAGCCCATGAAGCTCTACCGCATTCGCAGCGTGGACGACTGCGACACCGAACTGCTGCCCGCCGGGCACCACTACATCCGCTGTGCCTTGGATGAAGTGCTGCTGTTCATCCGCCCGGGCCATGTTGTGCCGGTGGCAAAGCCCGCCAGCTGCACCGCGCAGCTGGACGAAGCAGACCTCACCCTCTGGGCCTGCCCGGACGAAAGCGGAAACGCCGTCTGCCGGATGTACTCCGATGACGGCGAGACCAGCGATTACGCTGCACCGGAGCACTGGAAGGTGCTGGAACTGAAATAACATATTTTTTCATGTTTCGTGGCACTGCCGAAAAATCTGCAGTTTTTCGGCGGTGCCACTTGTATTTTTGTGCGCAGCGCGTTATAATATGCCTTCGGTTCCATGTGTGAATTTACAAAAAACTTACATTCAAGCTAGAGGAGGTACAGCATTTCATGGCACAGACGACCCGCTCCGCCGACCTGACCAGCGGCCCGATGCTTCAAAAGATCATTCTGTTTTCCATCCCGCTGGCGGCGTCCAGCATCCTGCAGCTGCTGTTCAACGCGGCAGACGTGGTGGTGGTGGGCCGCTTTGCGGGCAGCACGGCACTGGCGGCAGTGGGCTCCAACGGTTCGCTCATCAACCTGCTGGTGAACCTGTTCGTGGGCCTTTCGCTGGGTGCAAACGTCGTGGCCGCCCGCTGCTTTGGCGCAAAGGACGAGCGTGGCGTACAGGACACCGTGCAGACCTCGGTGACGCTGGGCCTTGTCAGCGGTGTACTGCTGGCCGTGGTGGGCTTTTTCGCCGCGCGGGGCCTGCTGGAACTCATGAGCTGCCCGGAAGATGTCATCGACCTTTCGTCGTTGTACCTCAAAATTTATTTTATCGGCATGCCCATGACCATGCTGTACAACTTCAGCTCGGCGCTGCTGCGGGCTGTGAACCCCCGGCTTTGCTGCCTGGCTGCAGCCGGTGTCATCAATGTGGTGCTGAACCTTGTGTTCGTCATCGGCTTCTCCATGAGCGTGGCGGGCGTGGCACTAGCCACCATCATCAGCGAGACCGTGTCGGCCTGCATGGTCACCCGCATGCTGATGAAGGAGCAGGGCCCGCTGCACCTGGATCTGCGCAAACTGCGCTTCCACGCCGGTTCCCTCAAGCAGATCCTGCTCATCGGTCTGCCGGCCGGCCTGCAGAGCACCGTGTTCAGCCTGTCCAATGTGGTCATCCAGTCGGCCATCAACTCATCCAGTCGGCCATCAACTCCTTTGGCTCCACCGTGGTGGCAGGCAGTTCGGCTTCGGCCAACCTCGAGGGCTTCGTCTACACGGCCATGAACGCCTTTGCACAGGCTGCCGTCACCTTTACCAGCCAGAACATGGGCGCGCGCAAGTACCAGAACCTGAACCGCGTGGTCATCAACTGCCTGTTGTGTGCCATCGTTACCGGTGTTGTGCTGGGCGGCGGTGCCGTGCTGGCAGGCAACCAGCTGCTGCACTTCTACTCCTCGGACGCTGCCGTCATCGCTGCCGGATACGACCGCCTGCGCATCATCTGCGGCACCTATCTGCTGTGCGGCATCATGGATGTGCTGGCCAGCAGTCTGCGCGGCCTGGGCTACAGCGTACTGCCCATGGTGGTGAGCCTGATCGGCAGCTGCCTGCTGCGTCTGGTGTGGATCGCGACCATCTTCCAGCTGAATCGCACGCCCTTCATGCTGTACATCAGCTACCCCATCAGCTGGATCCTGACCGCTGCCGTGCATCTGGCCTGCCTGCTGGTGGTGCGCCACAAGATGAAGAACAAATTAAAGCTGGCCATCGAAAATTAAAAATACCGCGTTGCTTGACCCTCTCAGTCTCGCATACGCTCGACAGCTCCCCCGAAAGGGGGAGCTTTTTGCTGTTTGTGGTTTTCTCGAATAAGGCTCTCCCTTCGGGAGAGCTGGCAAACCCGCAGGGTTTGACTGAGAGGGTTACAGTTCTTTCACCAGCAGATAGCGGTCATAGCCGCCATACATCTCCCGCCGGGCTGCGATGGCAAAGCCGGACGCAAGAGCGTTGCTCAGACTGCATTGATTCTCCGGGCTGACGGTGGCCCCGATGTGGGTGATATTGCCCGGGAAAAGCGGCAGCGCCGCTTGCAGCATGAGCCGCTGCAGGCCGTTGCCGCGATAGTCCGGGTGGACGATGGCACTGTCCGCGTTGGCCCAGTGCGGCCATTCCGCACGCGGGATGCCCAGAAAGGCCGCGTAGTTGTGCTCGCTCTCGCCGCAGAAGCGCACGATGGCATAGGCGCCCAGCCGCTTGCCCTGCCACATGCCGATGCACAGGTCCTTTTGGACATAGGCCGTAATGTTTTCCAGCGTGTCCGGCACGAACTGGCTTGGGACCGGCATGGCGGCGCGCACCTCATTCTGCAGTGCATACACCGCCGGGGCTTCGGCTGCCGTGCAGCGGCGCAGCTCTGCCCGGACCGGTTTGGGCACCTCTTTGCCGCCGATTTTGTGCAGAAAAACTTCCATCTTGCTCTCCCCTCCAAAATAAAATCGTACTTTTGAGTCGATTCCAGTATAAATGCCGCTTTTCTAAATGTCAATTTATGCTATAATAAAGTGAAGGTGTTTGTGCGGCGGCATGCCGGTGGTCGCAAACGAAAAGCGGCAGCGCGGCACAGGCACCGGAAGTCCCGGCAAGGGCGAAAAGCCCTGCCTGTGAACGGAGGAACCGAACCATGAAAGATTCTGCACTTGCTTCTTCCGGCCGACTGGGCGGCGCGGTCATCAGCGACCGTGTGGTTGCCAGCCTGCTTGAGGAGATAGCCGCGGTGCGATCGCCTGCCCGCCGAGGTGGACCTTGCCGCTGAGCTGGGCGTGAGCCGCACCGTCATCCGCGACGCATTGAGCGAGATGGAGCGCGCCGGTTATGTGGAGCGCGTGCGCGGCATCGGCACGGTGGTGAACCGCTCTGTGCTGAACCTGCGCAGCCGCCTGGACCAGAAGCTGGAATATTACCCGCTGATCCGCAGCTTTGGCAGCTATCCCCACGCAGACGGCATTCAGGTCTACCCCATCCGCGCAGGCGAAGAACTGGCCCACAACCTTGAGATCGAGCCGGGCGACGAAGTGATCTGCATCAAAAAACGCATCCTCGCCGACACCACGCCGGTGATCTGGTCGGTGGACTACCTGCCCAAAGCCCTGTTCAACGGCCGGGACTACACCCGCATCGACCTGACCGGCAGCATCTTCGATATCCTGGAGCGGGAGTGTCACCAGCAGATCTCCTCCAATGTGGCCCACCTGAAGGCCAGCTGCGGCGACGAAGCCATCCGCTCGGCCATGCGTCTGGCCCCCGGCGAGGCCATGCTGCTGCTGGATGAAGTATGTTTCAATCGTTTGTGCAAGCCGGTGATGCGCTCACTGAGCTACTACACGAACTTCTTTGATTTTTCCATTTTACGCAAACTGCTTTAACGGAGGTACATTACACATGCGTCATCTGATCGACCCGTTGGATTTCACCCACTCAGAAATTTGCACCTTGCTCGATCTTGCCGACCGCATCCATGACGACCCGGCCGCCTATCAGGAAGTGGCTCAGCACAAAAAGCTGGCCACCCTGTTCTACGAGCCGTCCACCCGCACCCGCCTTTCCTTTGAAGCCGCCATGCTGAACCTGGGCGGCCATGTGCTGGGCTTCCCCAGCGAGAACGTGTCCAGCGCCACCAAGGGCGAGAGCGTGGCCGACACCATCCGTGTGGTGTCCTGCTACGCCGACATCGTCGCCATGCGCCACCCGAAAGAGGGTGCCCCGCTGCGCGCCAGCCGTTATTCCCGCATCCCGGTGATCAACGCCGGTGACGGCGGCCACCAGCACCCCACCCAGACCCTGACCGACCTGATGACCATCCGCCGCCGCAAGGGCCGTCTGGATGATCTGACCATCGGCCTGTGCGGCGATCTGAAATTCGGCCGCACCGTCCACTCCCTCATCAAGACCATGGCCCGCTGCAAGAACATCCGCTTCGTGCTCATCAGCCCGGAGGAGCTGCGCGTGCCGGACTACATCATCACCGATGTGCTGGAAGCCAACGGCATCCCCTACAAGGAGACCCGCAGCCTGGAAGAATCCATGCCGGAGCTGGACATCCTGTACATGACCCGTGTGCAGAAAGAGCGCTTCTTCAACGAGGAAGACTACATCCGCCTGAAGAACAGCTACATCCTGACCAAGGAGAAGATGGGCCTGGCAAAGCCGGACATGGCGGTGCTGCACCCGCTGCCCCGCGTCAACGAGATCGCGCTGGATGTGGACGACGACCCTCGTGCCGCTTATTTTGAGCAGGTGCAGAACGGTGTGTACGTGCGCATGGCGCTCATCATGACCCTGCTGGGCCTCTGCGACCCCAAGGCACCCAAGGAGGAGAACTGATATGCTGAACATCGACGAAATTCAGAACGGCATCGTGATCGACCACATCAAGGCCGGCACCGCCATCGGCCTGATGGACCTGCTGGGCATCAAGGGCAGCCAGCCCGCACCGCCAGCGTGGCACTGATCCAGAACGCCCGCAGCAACAAGAGCGAGAGCGGCCGCAAGGATATCATCAAGGTGGAAGGCGACTCTTCCTGGCTGAACCTGGATGTGCTGGCCTACCTGGACCCGGACATCAGCGTGACCATCATCGAAAACGGCAAGGCCGTGCGCAAGGAAAAGCCGAAACCGCCGAAGCGTCTGGTGAACATCGTGCGGTGCAAAAACCCCCGCTGCATCTCCTCCATTGAGGAAGAATGCGACCAGATCTTTGAGCTGAGCTCCAACGGCAAGTACCGCTGCATCTACTGCGAGCAGGAGCTGCAGGTCAAGCCGGAGTAAACGATTTTTCAAACATTAAAAAGCGGCTGTCTCTGTGGGAGCATTTTCCCGCAGCGGCAGTCGCTTTTCATTTTATCAGTTCTATGTAACTTTGATCGAGCTTACTTCAGCAGTTCGTTGTGGTCCGCGCCGTTCACCTGCAGGGCCGACGCTGCACCGTCATGGCTCCAGACGATCTTTGCGCCCGCCGTACTCACATTCAACAGTTCAGCGACCGATGCCGACGCGGTGCGGGATTCGGTACAGAATCGCAGCGTCTGTGCGCCCTGCTTCTGCAGCTGAAGCAGGGTCTCATGGGTCATCTGCAGCGAGGCAAAGGGATATTTTGCGGTCACAACGACCGTGCTGCCCTGCCACTCCACGGTGTACGGCAGCGTTTTGCCCGCCGCATCGGTGACGGTCAGGCCTTCCAGCGCATCGCTGTTCTGCTCGCTGCTATCTGCGGGCTGCTGCTTATCGCCCGGCAGCGAGATATCGTTGCCGTCTGCATCCCGGCGGTCAATGGACGACCCCGGCAGCAGCCCCTCGATGACCTGCTCCTCGCCGTTCGCACCAATGGCTGCATTGTCCTTGCCCGCCGTAGACTTGATGGTCACTTTGCCCTCAATGCTGATGATGGCATCCGCTTCCCGGTCACCTTCATCCGGTTCGATCAGCGCACCACTGCCAATGCCTGCACCGCCCTTGCTGAGTTCGGTGCCATCCTCGCCGGGCTCCGGGGCACCGCCCACGGCCGTCACGTCCGGCGAGCCGTCCTCACTGCTGCGGATGGTGATGCGGTTCTGGGTGTCCTCGTCTGCTTCCAGGTCTGCGCCGCCGCCGATACCGGCACCGCCGCCAACACCGCCTTCGGCTTTGACCGTCGTGCCGCCTTCAATGGTCACGTCGCCTGCCGATGCGTAACCTCCGCCGATGCCTGCGCCGTTCGCGCCGCCCTCAGCGTTGACCGTGGCATTGCCGGAGATATTTACCGTCACATCGCCAAGCACACCGCTGCCAATGCCCGCAGCACCCTCGCCGCCGGTGGCATTGTCCACCTTGGCATTGTCCGTAATCGTCACCGTACCGATGCTGCCGCCGGTAGATAAGCCGCCACCACAACCGCC
>ERZ780012.300-NODE-300-length-20318-cov-3.02966_pt1 | contig 20318 bp, 14 predicted proteins | sample MGYA00511869_ERZ780012 | MGnify/ENA primary metagenome ERZ780012 (study PRJEB29588, sample SAMEA2161608) | human gut metagenome | biome: human gut; feature: human-associated habitat; material: faeces | place: Denmark | collected 2008/2010 ... | reverse complement strand
CCCCCCTCCTATGCACATCACCGCAAACAGAGTTATTCTTGAAAGCACCGGCCACGTCGTGTAGTCCGCAGTGCCGAATCCCGACGTGCTAATAAGCGACGATACGTTGAAAGAGGCGGCGCGAAGAGCCGTTGCAAAGTCGGTGTACGTGCCGGATGCCATAAGATTTGCAACGATTATTGCGATTGCGGAAACGAAAATGCCCAAAAACCAGAACACTTCTTCGTTTTTCAGAGCTTTGACAAAGTGTCCCACAAGCATAAGGAAATATACGTTGAAGTTTATGGAGAAAAGTGCCATAAACACCGTGAGCGTAACTTCGATACCGACGGAATCGTATGCCGCTATGCTTGCCGCTTTTACGCTGAAACCGCCCGTGGAAGCCGTTGAAAACGCATGGCAGAAACTGTCGAAAACCGGCATTTTGAGCGCGCAGAGTATGCCTGCCAAAATGAACGTCATCACGATGTAGATTGCGTACAAGATGAGGGAAGTGAAGCGCAATTTGCTCACGATTTTTCCGAACGACGGCCCCGGTATTTCAGCTTTTGCAAGCGCGGTGGACATTTTGTCGTTTTGCGGAATAAACACGATGACGAAAACCAGCACGCCCATACCGCCGATAAACTGCGTGAGCGAACGCCAGAAAAGCAAGGATTTTGGCAGAGCTTCGACGTTTGTGAGTATGCTTGAACCCGTCGTGGTGTAGCCGGATATGGTTTCAAAAAGAGCGTCGATGTAGTTGGGAATATATCCGGATACACGGAAAGGAATGGCACTTACGAGCGCAATAAAAATCCAAAACAGAGCGCACATTGCAAAGCCGCTTGTGGAGCGCATGTCGCGTTTGGCTTTTGGGGGACGCACGATGATGCCTATCACGCCCATCAACAAACAAACGCCTATCGCTATGCCGAAAGCGAGTATAGTCGTATCCTCTCCGTAGCCTATTGCCATGAAGAGAGGGATGGACATCAATGCTCCGATTATGACGGCGATTTCGCCTAGAACGAATGCAAGCAAACGTAAATTCATAACACTTAGTTTTCGAGAATATCTCTCAAATCGTCAAGACCTTCTTCCAATGTGACGATGATGACGTTGTCGCCCTCTTTGATGACGTCTTGTCCGGAGGGGGTGATAAGCACTCCTTTGCGGATTATGCCCGCAACGAGCAAGTGCTTTTTGAGGTTGAGTTTTTGAATGGGTATATCGAAATTTTTGAAATTCGCTTTCGCTTCGAATTCCAAAATTTCGGTGGTGTCGTCAATGATGTGGAACATACGCTTGACGGTGCTGCCCGATTTGTTGCTCAAAAGACGCACGAAACGGATGATGTGGTCTGCGGTGGAGTTTTTTGTGGACACCGCGCTGTAAATTCCGCTCTTTTGCAACATATCGTAGTAGCCGAGTTGGTCGATTTTGGTGATGACTTTCGGCACGTTTTGAGAGGAGGCAAACATGCTCATTATGATGTTTTGCTCGTCAATATTGCCAAGTGCGACGAAAGCGTCGGTTGTGGAAATGTTTTCTTCTTTCAGAAGTTCCTGATCTGTGCCGTCGCCCAAAATGACGTCCGCTTTTCTGAAATCTTGCGAAAACATCCGAGCTTTTTGTTCGTTTTTCTCGATGAGTTTGGAGTGGATGCCGAGTTTGTCAAGCTCTTTGCAAAGATAATACGCAGTCGTTGAGCCTCCAACGATGATGACGTCTTTGGATTGCTTGTTCCAGCCAAGTTGCTTGAAAAACAGCGATATGTCTTTTGCCGTTGCGGTGAGGAAAAGTCTATCCTCCGCGCGAATGACGAAATCGCCGCCGGGGATGATCGCTTTTCCGTCGCGTTTTGCCGCACAAATAAGGACTTTTGCCTTGAATTTCGAGCTCAAATTTTTGAGTTCGAGTCCGACGAGGTCGCTTGTTTCGTCAACCCTAAATTCGACAAGCTCGACTTTTCCGTTTGAAAACTCGTTGACTTTGATTGCCGAGGGGAAGCGAAGCATACGGCTTATTTCAAGCGCGGCTTCGTATTGCGGATTGACCAAAAGGCTGATGCCCAAATTGTTTTCGTTGCCGAAAAGTTCAAGATATTCGGGCTTCGAAACGCGTGCAATCGTCTTTTTCGCACCGAGGCGTTTTGCGATGATGCAGCAAAGAATATTCAGTTCGTCATGGTTGGTCGCGCCGATAAAAAGCTCCGCGTACGCAACGTTTGCTTCTTTAAGCACGTCCGCGCTCGCACTGTTGCCTATGACGCCTTTTACGTCGAATTGGTTGACGGCTTTTTCGACTTTGTCGCCGTTGATGTCCACCACGACGACGTTGTGTCCCTCGTCCGCAAGTTCTTGCATAAGGGTTGTGCCGACTGCGCCCAAACCGCTGATAATAATGTCCATTGTGTTCCTCTTTGTTTGAGAATTATATTGATTATAACACTTATAATAAATAATAACAACTATAAAATTGCGCGTGCGCGCGAATATACTTTTCGTGTTGCGACTTAAAAACCTTTCGGAATTGCGAAATTTTGACGGGATTAAACCGCAAGATGCTCCCGATATTTGACCAACTCTATTGAAAACGGCATTATTGCGTGGTATAATATCGATATGAAAACGCGAATTTATATGACCAAAATGCACCAACAATGGACGTACGGCGAGCGCGAGGACCTTTTGCCGTATCTCGACGGCGAGGACGACGAGATTTTCGAGTATGCGATTGAAAATCGAAATTTCGCAATAATCCTCAAAAACGATATGACGTACGACGTTTGCGACACAGAGGACGAAGCGATTGAAAAAATCGCGTATATCTATCGCAATTATGCCGTGGTGCAAAACGACAAAGATTTGTGCTACATCGCGCGCGACGACACGGACAAACGATACAAAACTCCTGCCGACGCGCAAGCGGACGGCGTATTCGACTACGTGTACGTGCCGCGCGATATGTTTTTCCTCTCCAAGTTCGGCAAAATCATCGCTATCGGACACAGTGAGGACGAAATGTGCGAGAAAATGTACGAGCATTACAGGGCGAAATACACGTATTTGTATTGACTTGATTTTATCGCTTTTCGGCACGCAAGAAATCTGTTTGAATTTTGAATTGATTTTGCTTCAAAAGCACAAAAAAAGCACACCGAGCGGTGTGCTTTTTGGTTTAGACAATTATCAGGCAAGGGTTGCGGTTTTGAGTTCGTAAGTCATCATATTGGTGCTGCCGTCTTTTTTGAAAGGTTCCTCGATTTTGACAAGCACGTGTCTCATTGCCCAGCCGTTGAATAAAACATCGCTTGCAGCATAATAGAGAGTTTGCGAAACGCCTGCGACTTCCGTTGCGCGCGAAACGTAGACTTTGTAGCATTCGATGCCGTTGTCGGAATATTTCTCACTCGAAGCGGTGTAGGGCGTTTTGACGTTGGTTTTGCCGTCCGCTCTCGTGGTGAGCGTTACCGAACCTGCTTCCGTTGCGGAAACGAGAGGCACGGAGAATGAGAACGCAAGCGAATCGCTGAACGTTGTGATGGTGCGCAACGCTTGATGGAATTCGTTGTTGTCGAAATAAGTCGTTCCGCCTGCTTCCACACTGCCTTCGCTCTTTTCACCGTTTACGGTGCGAGTGTAGGAGAACTTTTTGCCGTCGTACGAACCGAAAAGACGGAAAGTTTCCTTTTCGCCGTCCTTTTGCACTCTGTACGAGTAGGCGGGCACCATGTAGCTTGAACCGTTGATGAGCTTGAAGTAGCAGCCCGTTTCGTACGTTTGCGTGCCGACGTTCAGCAAACCGCTGACCAAAATGCCTGCGGAAAGGTTTTCAAGATTGGTGTCGCTCGAACCGAAGTTTTCGATCTTTGCGCCTTCGCCGTACGCTTTGAGGGTGACATTGTACGTCCCGTCGTAGCCTTCGATTTTGTTGCCGTCCGCGTCCTTTGCGCAAACGTCGTATTCGAAGCTCTCGCTGTTGTGGTCGCTCAAAATGTTGCGAAGCTGACCTTGCGTGGTTGCGGTGTTGTTGCAAGCCGTCATCGAAACGCAAGCAAGCGCGACGACAAGCACTATGGATATTGTAAGTATAACTTTTTTCATAATGTGTTTATTATAGCATAAAAATATATTCTCGCAATAAAAAACGGCTTGATTTTCTTCATTTAACCATAAAATTTGAAAGAAACAAATAAAAATTATTAATTTTTATTTGTTTTGCTAATGGGATTGAAACGGTACATAAAAGGTGATATACTCAAAATATGAAAATAATCACTTCAAACACGTCAAAAGGCGCATATCTCGGCGTTGTCGAGGTTTTGCGCAAAAACATGGACGGGACGGCAAAAAACGTCGTTATCGCGCCCGACAGATTCACCGCTTCGGTGGAGAGAGGTCTTATTTCCGCTCTCGGCATCGAAAGCACTTTCGGCATAGAAGTTATGTCTTTTACGCGCCTTGCAAACAAACTTATCGGCAACGACATCAAAAAGTGTCTGACACCTGAAGGCTCGGTTATGCTTATAGGCAAAGTTATATCCGACAGGCGCGACAAACTTTGCTATTACGACAAAGTCGCTCTAAAAGACGGCTTTGCAAGCGAACTTTACGCCGCTCTCACCGCAATACGCAACAGCGGTATTTCTAGCGAGCAGCTTATCGAGTCGGCAAAGAACGCAACCGCGTCTTTGAAGATGAAAACCAAAGACATAGCACTCATATACGAGGGGTATCTTGCCGCGCTCGAAGGCAACCACAGCGACTCTTCGACGAGGCTTTACGCTCTTGCCGAGTTTTTGAAAACGAACCTGGACAAAATTGCCGCAACCAATTTTTACATCACCGACATATACGATTTTTCCGCACCCGAAACCGAAATCATAAAGAGTCTTGCAAACAACGCTCTTTCGCTCACTGTAGGTATAACCAGCGGATATAACAATCCCAACAGCCGCATATATCCCGACAGAGTCGCAAAAAGACTTGCTTCTCTTTGCGAGGGAAGAGTGCAAATCGAGAAAAACGACGAAGTTTTGACCGCCTACAAAGACGCGATTTCAAAAAAACTTTTCGCATATATTTCCACCGACGCAAACGACAAAGCGGATTGCGAAGACAAGGTGATTTTGCGCTCGGCGAAGAATAGAAACGACGAGATTTTGCGCGTTGCCGTAGACGTCGCAAAAGGCGTGAGAGAGGGAAAAAGATACAAGGATTTCGAGGTGTTCGTCAGCGATCTTGACGCTTATGCGCAAGAGATAAAAACCGTTTTTTCCAGATATGACATTCCGTTCTTTATCGACAAAAAGGAGTTGCTTTCCGAGCAGGCGAAAGCAAGACTTATCCTTGAAACAATAGCTTGCGTGCGCACGGGATTCAGGCTTAACGAAGTGTGCGATTTGCTCAAAAATCCGCTCTTTGCAACATATTCCGAATACGGCTATGAGGGCGCATATTTGTTTGAAAACTATTGCTTGAAATACAACGTCGAACACGTGCCGACAAAAAAAGAGGCTTGTTTCAAAAAGTGCGAAGAAAGAAAGACAATTAAGGGAAAAGAACAAAAAGGCGGTTTTATCAATGCAAAAATAGACGATAAAGATGTTGTTTTGGATAATTGCATCGAAAACGTTATTCCTGAGAGAGTGAGAAAAGAGTTGATAACTCTCGTAAAACCCGAAAGATTTGCCGGTGTGAAAAACGTAAAGTCATTTGTTTTTGCAACCAAAGAGTTGCTTGAAACTCTTGCGCCGTGTTATGCGAAATACGTTGACCGCCTTGCAAGCGAAAGCGAGTATTTCAGAAAGTGCGCCGAGCAAGTGGATTCAAAGCTGGAGGCGGTGTTCGAAGAGATAGAAGAAGTGCTGGATTACGACACGGATATCGCAGGTTTCGAAAGCGTGTTCAAGTCCATGATAAAGACGCTCAAAATCGCGCTTGTGCCTACGTATCTCGATTGTGTGTTTATAGGCGATACCGATTCGAGATTTTCGGGCAACGGAGACATTTACGTTCTCGGCGCAAACAGCGGAAAGCTGCCCCCTCAAAGCAGTGGCGGCGTCGTGATAACGCACAAGGACGAGCAAACTTTGTCCGCTCTAGGAGTCGAGATAAATCCAAGCGAAAAACAGAAACTGCTCAACGGTATGTATTTCGTTTGCGACCTAATGAAAAAGCCGCAAGGCAGACTTGCGGTGAGCTATCCCGACAGCGGTGACGGCGGCGCGCTTCGCCCGTCGACCGTTGTGTTCGAGCTTCAAAACATGCTTGAAAAAGACGGCAAACCTCTTCAAATCGAGAGGATTGATTTCGAGCATTTTGAAACCCTCGACGGCACCGATTTGAAAAAAGCCGCACTCTTGCTGTCCACAAAAAAGAGCTGCTTCAACGAAACTTTGAAAAACGGCGTGTCGGGCAGAGCGGACGCAAAGGATATCGACGTTTTCGGCTCGGCGTATTCGCTCGTGTCGGAGGAAGAAAAGAGCCTTATAGAAAAGTCGTTCGTTGTACCCGACAGGATAAACTTGCCGGAAAAATCCTATTTTGTCGGGCGCACGAGCGTGAGTAGGCTCGAAACGTTTTTCGGGTGTCCGTACGCACATTATTTCAACTATATTTTGTCTTTGAGAAAGCGCAAAGACGGCACTTTCGAAGGCACGGAAAACGGCACGATTTTGCACTTCGTGCTTGAAAAGTTTTTCGGCGACGTGCGAGACGGCAAGATAAACGACAAGCAGGACGCGGCGCAAAAGGCAAGCGAGTATTTCGACCTTGCGATAAAGGAAAACCATTTTGAAGTGTTGCTCGAAAAAGCGGATACGGGCAGAATCCTCGCGCGCCTCAAACAAGAGGGAATCACGCTTTGTCAAGACTTGTTCGACGTGCAAAAACGCTCCAAGTTTACTCCGTACTTGCTCGAAGCGAAGATAGGCGAGAGCGAGATAAAACCCATGTCGCTTGAATTTGACGGCAAAAAGGTGGAACTCAAAGGCACGATAGACAGGGTGGACGTGCTCGGCGACAAGTTCGTCATCATCGATTACAAGACATATAAGAGCGCGGATTTACCCCTTAAAGAGCTTTATTGCGGACAAAAGATTCAGCTTTACGTGTATATGAGAGCGGTTGAAAAAAGCATAAACGCAACGCCTTGCGGAGTGTTTTATTTCCCGGTGTTTTCAAGTTTTACGGACGAGGACGGCAATCGCTACAAATACAAAGGGCAAGCGGCCACCAGCCGCGAAACGCTGGGTTTAATGGACGAAATGACGCTTTCAAATCCCGATTGTGCGATTGTACCGTACAAAACGGATAGAAAAGGCGAGAACTTAAATCCCGAAATTCACCTCTCGAAAGAGGGCTTCGACGCACTCGGCGACTATGCCGTCGCAATCGCGGGAGAGGGAGCAAGCAAGATTGCCGAAGGGTACATAAAGCCCTCGCCTCTCAAAGACAAATGCAAGCGTTGCGACTTTGCCGCAATATGCGCGTACAAGGGCGTTTGCGAAAGAAAATCGCCGAAAGTCAAAGGACTTGAAAGTTTTGTTTTAAACGGGGAGGAGAACGAAAATGAGTGAAAACAAGGTGACCGTATTCGGTAAAAACGCGGAAGAAAGGCTTGAAATTTTGCGTGACGAAAAGGGCAATATTCTTCTCACCGACGATCAAAAAAGAGCCGTGCTCGAAAGAGGTCGCATTTTGGTGTCTGCATCGGCAGGCTCCGGCAAAACGTCCACGATGGTAAAGCGCATAATCGTGATGATATCGGAGGGCACAACGCTCAAAAATCTGTTGGTGCTCGTATATAACAACGCCGCTGCCGACGAACTTAAAGAGAAGTTACATCAGGAACTTTTTAAAGCGGCTTGCGCGTCTTCGGGTGAAAAGCGGGACAGATTCAGACAAGAAATCGATGAGCTTCCGTTTTGCCATATTTGCACGATACACGCATTTTGCCAGTCGCTCATACGCGAAAACTTCGACAAACTCGGCATATCTCCGACGTTCGACGTGCTTGACGAAACTCGCCACGCTTCTTATATGAATCGCGCGCTCGACGACGTGATTGCAACCTATACCGCAAGCGGCGACGAAACTTTTTGCGAGCTTGCCGACATTTTTTCGCAATCCAGAAAGGAAGAAAATTTGAAGAGCAATCTCATCAAATTTTACGGTCTTATCGAAATTCAGCCCGACGAAGAAGAGTTTGAAAGGTGCGTGAGCGAGTGCTACGATTCGTATGAAAACAGCAAATTTTTTGCAATATTGCAAGATTATTACAAGACGTTTTTCGCAAACGCCAAGAATGCGCTTTTGCCGATAAAAACGCAACTCGAAGTGCTTGCGCCAACCTCGAAATATTTGCAAAGCCTTGCCGTCGCGATATGTTTTTGCGACGAGCTTGAAAGCAAAAGCAAACTTTTCGATATGTGCACGCTTGCGAGCAAGTACGAAAAACCGCGCGCAACCGTAAGTCCGAAAGCGAGCGAGGAGGAGAAGTTGCTCGTCGGCTACGTCAAAGACTATCTCAAACAGTTTCACGACGCAATCGACGAAATGAAAGAGATTTGCAACAGGCAGGACTCTCTCGAATCCGCCCACGAGCAAAACGCAAAATACGTCAAAAAGCTGGTGGAAGTCGCTCAAACGTTCGCAAAAAAACTCGAAGAGCTCAAACAAGCGGACAACGTATTGTCTTTTGAGGATTTGCAGCACAAGGCGCTCGAATTGCTATCGCACGACGAATACGAGCTTTCGGGGGATTTCGACGCGGTGTTTGTGGACGAGTATCAGGACGTCAACCCCACGCAAGAGGCGATCATACGTAAGCTCGTCAAAGGCGAGTGCTTTATGGTCGGGGACGTCAAACAGAGCATATACGGTTTCCGACTTGCCGACCCTGCGATTTTTATATCCAGACAAAACGCCTACGAAGAGAGCGTAAAAGAGGGGACGAACGTTTATTTCAACCGCAATTTCAGAAGCGCGTACGGAATCCTCGATTTCGTCAACGGTGTGTTTGACAGCGCAATGACGAAGGCGAGTGCGGACGTCGACTACAAAAAGGACGCGAGATTCGAACTTAAAGACGTTGCGCCGGTGAAATTGGAAGGCGTATCTCCCGAAGGATACGTGCAGGTGCATCTTTTCGTAAAGCAAAAGAGCGAAAGCGTCCCGTCTTTCGGACTTTACGATATAGAAAAAGACGAGGGAGAAGAGGACGACGAGGCAAGTTCGCAAGAAGGCAACTTCATCGCAAGCGAAATCCAAAAGCTCGTCGGAAGAGCAAAGGGGGACGGAAAGTATATCGGTTACGGCGATATCGCGGTGTTGTTCCGCTCACGCTCGACGGGTGCGAAAGAAATCGTAAAAACTCTCAAATCGAAAGGAATACCCGTCAACGAAGGAGCGTTCGGCAAATCGGTTTCTTTGCCGGAAAGAGAGCTTGTGGCGTTTTTGCGCGTGCTCGACAATCCCAGACAAGACATTCCTTTCGCAGGATATTTGTTGTCCTATTTCGGCGGCTACGACGAGAGCGAAGCGGCGTTGATCGCGTCCGAAGACGGCGATTGCCTTTACGACAAGTTTTTGGCGGCGGCTCATTCGGATTCGTCCGTTGCGGAAAAAGCGAGAAATACGCTGAAAACACTCGAGAGATATAGACTCAAAGCGAGCTTTGAAAGCGTAAAAAACCTTATGAACGATATCGTCGGAGATTGCTGTTACGAGGCGTATCTCATGCGATCGGGAGAGGGAGACGTGTACGGGCTTAAAGCGTTTATGCAAAGTCCCGACGAGGACGATTCTCTCGGCAAATTCCTGCGCGATTACTGTGAAGCCGACGGCGGCGACAGAGGCGCGACGGGCGGCGACAGAGTGGTCATATCCACTTTTCACGGCTACAAGGGACTTGAAAATCCCGTCGTGTTCGTTGCGGACACCGCATTCGGATTCAATTACGAGGCGGGATCCGGCGATCTCATTTTGACGGGCAAAGGCATGGGCGGCGACAAGTCCAACAACAAAGGGCTTGTGGGGATGAATTCTTTCGATTTCGAAAACAAAACCAAAAATTCGCTCACGTTGTCCAAACTCGCCGTGGCAAAGTGTATAAAAGACAATCAGCTCAAAGAGGAAATAAGACTTTTTTACGTTGCGCTCACGCGCGCCAAACAGCTGATGTATATCACGGCAACCGTCAGCGAAACGAAGAGCGCGGGCTTCGGCGCGACGGCAAGACTGGGCGGCGCGGGATGCGATATCGATTTCATTTCAAACGCGGTTTTCGACGGCGCGGTGAAGTGTGTGCCCTTCCGCCATTACTCCGGCGACGAGGAGAATCGCAGCGTCAAAAACGAAAGGCTGCAACTTTTGCCGAACGATGAAATCGTGAGCGCGATAAAACAGGCGCAATCGTTCGAATATCCGTACAAACAAGCAACTTCGCTTGCGATGAAGTACAGCGTTTCCGCTCTCGACAGCATGGACGAAGATACCGTAAACTTGTTTGAAGATGCGGCGAAACGAGGCACTGCTTACCACAAGGTTATGCAATATATCGACTATTTCGCAAGCGGTTTAAGCGAGGTCGAAGAGCAGATAAATTCGCTTGTAAAACGCAATATTCTCACCGCCGAAGAAAAAGCCGCGGTTGACGCAAAAGACATCGTCGCATGCCTTGAAAGCGGGGTTATGCAGATTGCGCGCGAGGCGGAAAAGAAGGGTAGGTGCCATAGGGAACAATCCTTTATGATGTACAAAAAGGCAAGCGACGTATCCGACGATTTTTCAAGCGACGACAGAGTGCTGGTGCAAGGCGTAATCGACCTGTTTATCAATGACGAAAAGAAGATAATCGTCGATTTCAAAACTTCGTCGCTCAAAGACGAAAAAACGGTTGAAAAGTACAAAAAGCAACTTTATCTGTACAAATCGGCGGTTGAAAGCGCAATAGGCGCAAAAATCGATGAAATTTTGCTTTATTCTTTCGCAACAGGAAAGACGCTGAAAGTATAGGACTTGTTTGCATCGAATGATTGTAAAACGTGCGGTAGAAAAAGCAAAACCGCGTCTTGAAATAGAAAGACTTTTGTCTAAAACGGTAAACGCTTTGAAAGATAGAAAACGCTCTGCGATTTTGCCGGGCGTTTTTTCTTTTTGCGCACACGAGGAAAATTTTGATAAAAAAATTCATTTGTTTGAAAAATGTTCTTGATTTTTATGCGTGCGCTATGTATAATTATATAGATATTTCTTAAAGTTATCGACGCGCACATCGGTATCGAAACGGAGGATAATCGTGGAATTTTTCGAAGAGGCGTTTCATTGGCTTGCAGGAGTGTCCGAAAAACTTCCTGTCGTCGACATCAAAATGTTTTTCATCGTCGTACTGTCGGTGATTTCGGGCATTGGCGTCATAACTGCTTTCACGTTGCTCGGCTCTCATGCCCGCAAACTTTACGTTTCAAGCAAAAAAATCAGAAAATACCTTGCCAACGTCGATGCCGTTGACGACGACAACGTCAGCGATTTCACGGCGCATTGTTTCTCCAAAAAGACGCCGCAACAACTTCGCGACACATGGGTGCAATATCTCGGAGTGCGTTTCGGATATCCCAGCGATATAGTCAGCGACAGCGCCGTCTACGACAAGTTTGTCAAAAAGAACAAAGACGTGCGTTCGGGCGTATTTCTTGCAATATCACTTATCCTGCTCGGCTTGTTTGCCTTTTGGGGTTACGGCACTTTGCAAGACGCGAAAATGGGCGTCGTACACCTTGCCGCTCTCGTGCTTATCGGCGTGATTTATCTCGTGCTCGTGATTCTTGCTCGCAAGCAAAATCAAAGATGTCTCGAAACTTTCGAGGCTATGCAAGAGGACCTCGACGCAAAGGTCAATCTCCAAATCGAAAGTAATTACGTAACCGATTCTTCGCCCCTTCAAGAGCTCAACGCTTTGGTTGAAGAAATCATTGCGCGCAACACCGCAAAGGCTGTCGATATCGACGAAAACGAGCAAACGCCCATCGAAGCTCTTATCGAGCAGGAAATGACAGAACAGTCGGGAACGGAAGAGGACGAGCAAGAAAGCATCGACGAAATCATCAACGCTCAGGAAGAAGAGGCCGAAGAGATTGCCAAAGAGGAATCCGACCAAACTAAAACCGAAATCGAAGAAGGCGACCAAGAAGTTGCCGAACAACAGCATATAGACGAACTTTTGCAAGAGCAAGAGGAAGAAGTCGAACAAAAGGCAGAGGAAGAGGACGAGCAAACCGAGCAAGTCCTTGACGAACAGCTTGAACAAGAAGTCGTAGAACCGCAAGAAGCCGTTGAGGAGCAAGAGGAAATCGCGCCAGAAACCGAAGAAGAGCAAATCGACGAGCAAGAAGAAACCACTGCCGTTGAAGAAAGCGAACAATCCGAACCTGCCGAGCAAGAAGAAAGCGAAGAGCAAGAGCCTGTCGAAGAAGAGTCCGTTCAAGAGGACGAGCAAGTCGAAGAGCAAGCTCAAGAAGAAACGGTTGAAGAGCAAGCGGAAGAAACCGAAGAGTCTCAAATCGAAGAAGCCGATGAAGACAACTCCGACGTAGAGGAAGAGAATACGGCAAGCGAAGAAACGGAAGCATCCGAGGACGTTGACGACGTCGAAGATGACGAACAAACGGAAGAAGCCGTTGAAGAATCTACGACGGACGATGTGACAGAAGAAAACGTAGAAGATTACGCCGAAAAGGACGTTGCGAGCGAAGAAGAGCAAAGCGAGGACGAGTCCGAAGAGGAACAATCGGAGACGGAAAGCGAAGAAATCCAAGAGGCGCAAGAGGACGAAGAACCCGAAGTGGTCTATGTCGTTGAAGGCGACGACGAGGACGACGACGAGCACGTCAAACCGGCAAAACTCGTCAAATTGCCCAATTTGGTGGACTATATGCTGTCAAAAAATATGCCCAAAGCGATGAAAATTCAAATCGCAACAATGCTTATAGGCACGTACAATAAGTTTAAGGACAGCAAAGAAGATCGCAAAATCGTCGTGTCTTGCCTTTCCAAAGTGATGCGCGATTTGCAAAGCAACAACTAAAAAATCGACGTCGGGAAAATTGTGAGCCGACGCAAAATATCAAGAATATCAATAAAACATTGCGAGGATTGTAAAGATGTTTGGTAAGAAGAAAAAGAAACTCGAAGCAGAACGCCGCGAAGAAGAATTGCGCTTGCAACAACAGCAAGAGCTTCAAAAGCAACAAGCCGATCAAGAGGCGGCAAAGAAGCAAGAAGACAAAATTTTCCTTGAAAGCGAACTCATCGATGACGACGAAGACGACAACGCACTCCCCAAAGAGTACGAAGCCATAGCCTATATTCTCAAACAAGAACAAGGCGATGACCTTGTTGCGCAGCCCGTTGACGACGAGTCCGCTCAATCCGAACAAGCAAGCGAAAGCGTAGAAGAAGTCAAAGACGAAGCACCGGCAGAGGAAGCTCCCGTAGAGGAAACCGCCGAAGAAACTCCCGCTCTCGAAGAAGTGAAAGAAGAGCCCTCTCAAGAGCAAGTCGAAGAGCAAGCTCAAGAAGAAACGGTTGACGAGCAATCGGAAGAAGCCGAAGAGCCGGCAGAGGAAGAGGTCGAACAAGAAGAACCGCAAGAACAATCCGTTGCCGACGAAACTGCGAGCGAAGAGCAAAAAGAGGAAGTGGTTTACGTGGTTGACGGTCCGAGCGAGGACGACGACGAAATCGTCAAGCCGGCAAAACTTGTCAAACTTCCCAACCTCGTCGATTATATGCTTGCTCAAAACATGTCCAAGCAAATGAAGATGAACATCGCAACGCTTTTGCTCAGCACGTACAACAAGTACAAGGACGTGCCGGCAGAAAAGAAGATTGTCATTCAATGCATGGCAAAGGTCATGAAGTCCCTCATTCAAGGCTGATAGAATATCGGTTTTGGCAAAAAAACGCAAAATTTTAAACGGAAGCGTAACGCTTCCGTTTTTATGTGGAAAAACGCAAAATAAAACACCATTCGCAAATGCGACGGACATTGCAATTAAAGCGGATAGAATACCGAAAAAAAAAGATAAAACGGTTGACAAATTTCAACGATATAAAACTATTCTTCGGCAATAAAAAAATCGGCGGTTTGCCGATTTTTTTGTGTCGATTCGATTTTTCCAAAATCCGCATTATTTGAGCATTTTTTTCTTGATAAACACGATTATCAGCGCAATGCAAATAAGCACGTTTATGCCGACGACAACCCAGAACCCCCAAAGTTTGCCCTCGAAAGGAACGCCCGTGTTCATGCCCCAAAGTGCGGCGATCATTGCAGGGGTGTCAACCAAAAGCGTGAGGACGGTGAGCGTCTTCATGACGACGTTGAGGTTGTTGGAAATGATGGAAGCGTACGTGTCCATCGTGCCGCTCAAAATGTCGCGGTAGATGTTTGACATTTCGATTGCCTGTCTGTTTTCGATAAGCACGTCGTCCCACAAATCGTCGTCTTCTTCGAAAAATTTGACAAGACGCGGGAACTTGTCGAGCACGGCGGTGTTCGCACGCAGAGAAGTGGAGAAGTAAACGAGGGATTTTTCAAGTGAAAGCATCTCGATAAGGCCTTCGTTTTTCATAGCTTTTTCAAGCTCTGCTTGAACGCGTTGGCTCGCTCTGTCGATTTGTTTGAGGTATTGCAAGTATTTTTTTGCAATTACGTATTGAAGTTGAAGCACAAAACGAGTGCGCTTGTGGATGTTGAAATCCTTGACGTAGCGTCCTGCCATAAGGTCGTTGATTATGGACGTTTCGTTTAGGCAAACCGTAACGATTGTGCTTTCCGTTGTGATGCAGCCGAAAGGCAGGGTTGCGTAAGTGTAGCGATCGTCGTCTTCCTCGGTGATAGGAATGTCAGTGACTGCCATGAGTATGCCGTCCTCTTTTTCGCAGTGAGCGCGCTCTTCGGAGTCCAACGCCGCTTTGACGTAGTCCTCGGGAATTTTGCATGAGGAACACACGAGCTCGATTTCTTTGTCGGTGGGGTTTGACATATGAATCCATTGCTCGGTGAAATCGTAGCCCTCGACGATAAGTTCGGGATCTACTTCGATGACGGATTTGTTGACTTTTTTGTAGACTTGGATCATTTTGTCCTCCTGGGGCATAGCAATACGCGCCACGCAGGAGAACCTAAAGCGTGTGCGTATTAGTGGAGTTGTTGACTACTTCGTGGGTCAGCGTCCATAAAAGTTGCACCTCTAAAAAATTTGATAAACAAAGTGTAACAAAAAAAAACGGCGTGCGCAACTCATTTTGGAAATTAGAAAAAGAAAAATTTTGCGTTTTGCGCTCGATTATGGAAAATAATATACACATATAAAATATTTCTGCAACATTATAAAACTTCTTGCAAAAAAAAGCGTTTTTTGTTATCATAGTCAATGAATATAAAGAAATCTTTTAGGAGGAATTCTAAATGGGCAAAAAATACGTTTATCAGTTTGCCGAAGGAAATGCAAAAATGCGTGAGCTGCTCGGCGGCAAGGGCGCAAACCTCGCAGAAATGACCAACATCGGTCTTCCTGTTCCTTACGGTTTCACTATTACGACCGAAGCATGCACTCAATACTATGAGGACGGCAGACAAATCAACGACGACATCAAAGCGGAAATCATGGAAAACATCACCAAGCTCGAAGAAAAAGCGGGCATGAAATTCGGTGACAAAGAAAATCCGCTTCTCGTTTCCGTTCGTTCGGGCGCAAGAGCGTCCATGCCCGGTATGATGGACACAATCCTCAACCTCGGTCTCAACGACGACGTTGTGGAAGTTTTGGCAAAGAAATCCGGCAATCCCAGATGGGCTTGGGACTGCTACAGACGTTTTATTCAAATGTTCTCCGACGTCGTTATGGAAGTCGGCAAGAAGTACTTCGAAGCTCTCATTGACGAACTCAAAGAGAAAAAAGGCGTCACCTATGACGTCGAACTCACCGCAGACGACCTCAAAGAACTCGCAGGCAAGTTCAAAGCAGAGTATCAAGCAAAGATCGGCAAACCGTTCCCGTCCGATCCCAAGGAACAACTCTTCGAAGCAATCAAAGCGGTTTTCCGCAGCTGGGACAACCCCCGCGCAAACATCTACCGTATGGATCACGACATTCCGTACAGCTGGGGCACGGCAGTCAACGTCCAAATGATGGCATTCGGCAACATGGGCGACGATTGCGGCACGGGTGTTGCTTTCACGCGTAACCCCGCAACCGGCGAACCCGGTCTTATGGGTGAGTTCCTTATGAACGCACAAGGCGAAGACGTCGTCGCGGGTGTCCGCACACCGATGCCCATTTCTCAAATGGCAGAAGTTCTTCCCGAAGTGTACGAGCAATTCCAAGACGTTTGCAAGATTTTGGAAAATCACTATAGAGATATGCAAGATATGGAGTTCACCATTCAACAAAAGAAACTCTATATGCTTCAAACCAGAAACGGTAAACGTACCGCAGCGGCTGCAATCCGCATCGCTTGCGACCTCATCGACGAGGGTATGATCACCGAGCAAGAAGCACTCCTCCAAATCGACGCAAAGACTCTCGATATGTTGCTCCATCCGCAATTTGACGCAAAGGCACTCAAAGAAGCGGACAAAGCAGACATCGTCGGCAAAGGTATCGCGGCATCTCCTGGCGCTGCGGCAGGCACGATCGTTTTCACGGCTGAAGACGCAGTCAAAGAAGGCAAGGCAGGCAAGAAAGTCGTCCTCGTCAGACTCGAAACTTCTCCCGAAGACATCGAAGGTATGAAATATGCACAAGGCATCCTCACCGTTCGCGGCGGTCAAACCTCTCACGCGGCGGTTGTTGCTCGCGGAATGGGAACCTGCTGCGTTTCCGGTTGCGGCGACATCAAGATGCACGAAGAAGAAAAATATTTTGAACTCGCAGGAAAGATCTTCCGCGAAGGCGACGGCCTTTCACTCGACGGCTCGACGGGCAACATCTACGACACGATCATCAAGACCGTTCCCGCAGATCCCAACAGCGGTTATTTCGGAAGAATCATGAAGCTCGCAGACAAGTATAAAGCACTTGGCGTTCGCACCAACGCTGATACTCCCCAAGACGCACAAAGAGCTGCAGAACTCGGCGCACAAGGCATCGGTCTTGTCCGTACCGAGCACATGTTCTTCGGCCCCGGCAGAATCGACAAATTCCGTGAAATGATTTGCTCCGAAACCGTTGAAGAGCGCGTCAAAGCACTCGATGCGATCGAGCCTATGCAACAAGCAGACTTCGAAGGTCTTATGGAAGCTCTCAAAGGCATGCCCGTGACCATTCGTTTCTTGGATCCTCCGCTCCACGAGTTCGTTCCCACCGAAGAAAAGGATATCGAAGCTCTTGCAAAAGCAAAAGGCAAATCCGTTTCCGAAATTAAGATTCTTTGCGACAGCTTGCATGAATTCAACCCGATGATGGGTCACAGAGGATGCCGTTTGGCAGTCACTTATCCCGAAATCGCGGTTATGCAAACCAAAGCGGTCATCAAGGCGGCTATCAACGTCCAAAAACGTCATCCCGATTGGACGGTTATGCCCGAAATCATGATCCCGCTCGTCGGCGAAGTCAAAGAGCTTAAATACTGCAAGAAGACCGTTGTAGAAACCGCCGACGCAGTCATCAAAGAAAGCGGCGTCGATCTCAAATACGAAGTCGGCACGATGATCGAAATCCCCAGAGCGGCTCTCACAGCGGACGAAATCGCAACAGAGGCAGACTTCTTCTGTTTCGGTACGAACGACCTCACGCAAATGACGTTCGGTTTCAGCCGTGACGACGCAGGCAAGTTCTTGCCCAGTTACTATCAAGCAAAGATTTACGAGTCCGATCCGTTCGCACGTCTTGACACCGTCGGTGTCGGCAAACTCATGAAGATGGCAGTCACCCTCGGCAGAGGTGCAAACGATCATTTGCATTGTGGTATCTGCGGCGAGCACGGCGGAGATCCTTCCTCCATCGAATTCTGCCACGCAATCGGTCTTGACTACGTGTCTTGCTCCCCCTTCAGAGTGCCTATCGCACGCCTTGCAGCAGCGCAGGCAGCTATTAGAAGCGGGGATGAGAAGTAATTTTTACTTCTGCTTCACAATAAACTACGAACAGGCAAAAGCTTTTCGTAACGCCAACGGTCAATATCTTCGCCAATCACAATGGGAAGATATAACGGTTGAAGTAATATTCTAAAAAATATCCGTCTATCGAATAAATCGGTAGGCGGATTTTTTTGCACATTCGTGTTTAGATTGTGTTTTCGTTATAATGAAATCAACAAAATTAAGGAGGTTTCATTATGAACACATTATTTGAACAAAGCGGCTGCAACTACGAAATACAAGGTGATTATCAACTGCCTTGCATCGCAACAAAAAAGCAGAATGAATTGCATATCGGCGTGTGGGCAAATCGTCAAAGACAGTATCTTAAACAACATCATCGAATAAGATATTATAATCTGCTCACATCGGAAAGGCTGTACCCTTACCTTGCGGACATCGAGGAACAGGCACAAACAATGTTTTCACGACTTGTCAAATCATTTGCCGAAAAAGAAAATGTGACAGAGAAACTGAAAGCGGATAATCCTATGCTATGGGTGCAGAATATGAACAACATCCGTAATCGTGCAATGGAAATTGTAAATAGCGAGGTAATTTTTGTATGAGAAAAGTCGTAATATTCACAGTATTCTTGACTCTTATTTTTGCTATGGTAGGTTGCACTGACCATAGCGAGCTGGATAAAAAAGCTGCTGAAAGTTTATCGAGTAATGTCGTAATTGATACAACGCAATCGGAAAAATTGTCTGAGAAAACCGAAACCGAAACAATTGAGAAAAGTACATTTTCGGAAGAAACAACACAGCCGCCTGCCGCTGAAACCAGTACAGAAAAGGTGTCAAAAGAGCCGATTTTTTCTCAAACTACAACAGCAAATACCGAGCCTATGCAAGATACTCATACGCAAAAAGAAATGCCCAAAAGCGAAGCATCTGAGCCTGAAATAACAACAAATACTGTTTCGAAAGTCACAACAGCAGTTGAACAAATTGAAGAATTTGATATATCTTATTGGATTTCTTATGCACAGAATTATACTCAAAGTATTGGTTTAACTCTTGATGAAACAGCCACCGAATGTTGGGATAACCCTATATCCGCTAATGCAAACAATAAAAATATCGGCGCTGATATTGAAAGCAGATTGAACAGATACAAAAATATTGAGTACATTACTTCGGTGTGGATATGGGCAGAAAAATTATCCGATACACAGTATGAAATCTACATCGAATACGCATAAAAACTGAGCACGGATTGCAGAATACTCTGTTGTCCGTGCTTATTATTTTGTTTGATATTTACTTTTGAATGTTATTACTGCCACAGATAAAATGTCATGTACAATCTTAGCGAGCAGACCGGTTGGATAACCAAACGGTAATCTGCCCGCTTTTTGCACATACTGAGCGAGCAGACCGGTTGGATAACCAAACGGTAATCTGCCCGCTTTTTGCACATACTGAGCGAGCAGACCATTTATGGACAGGTTGTCCAAAACGGTGCTGTCGCTCGTGCTTTCAGCGGCAGTGTATTTGGGTAGCCCACTCCCAAATACCTCGTTAGGGTTACACCCTAAGACCTGTTCCGAAAGAATAATCACGATTTATCTTTCAGGAGGTGGCGTGATGCCTAAGCAAATAATTAAAGGTTTTATATCACAAATAAGAGGTGTGTCATATAAGCCTACTGATGTTGTTGATGCCGAAAATGGTACACCTATCATCCGTGCAAATAACATTCAAGATGATGGTATGATATATGATGATTTGGTCTTTGTTGCTCAGCAAAGAATTAAAGATAACCAACTTTTGAAAAAAGGCGATATTGTAATTTGTACTTCAAGTGGAAGTAAAAACCTTGTAGGCAAGGCAACAACATTTAGTGGATATAAGACTGATATGTCTTTTGGAGCGTTTTGTAAGGTTGTTCGCATTAGTAGTAGTTCGGTAAATCCTGATTATATCAGATTATTCTTCAAATCCAAAACATATAGGGAGCAAATTTCAGCAAGCAGTACAGGAGCAAATATAAATAATATTAAAACAGATCATATAGATAATCTAATTATCAATATTCCGCCTGTCGAAACACAGAATATAGCAGTTAGAGAACTCTCCACACTAATAAAGTCAATATCCATCAAAAAGCAACAATTGTCAGCATTAAATGAATTGGTAAAATCACGATTTATCTTTCAGGAGGTGGCGTGATGCCTAAGC